>Ga0213841_1000122_pt1 | contig 183596 bp, 132 predicted proteins | sample SWPATP23_FD_160125 | JGI IMG/M metagenome (GOLD analysis project Ga0213841, IMG submission 160125) | Coastal seawater microbial communities from Marineland, Florida, United States - SWPA TP2 #3 | ecosystem: Environmental > Aquatic > Marine > Coastal | place: USA: Florida | collected 2016-08-14
CTCCTTCAGGCGAAGGAGGGATGTAGCGTGGTCAGTTGCCCGCCCCCGAAGGCGTGGTCAGTTGCCCGCCCTGGCGATGGTCAGTTGCCCGCCCTGAGGGGGATCACTTAGGCCGCTCTGTGACAGCCAATGTCGACCCTGCAACCTCAGAAACTGTTCGAAGCTTTGCAGCAGATGGACTTTGACGGCTGGGAACTTGAGTTCTGGGACGACGAACTCTGCATCTGGATGGACCCGTTCTACGCGTTTGAACGACTCACCTCTGAGCAGGTCGCCTCGCTCATGCAGCTTTTCCCACGGCACTCCGACGCCAAGGTGGTCGGCAAGCGCCAGCTTCTTCGCATCTCCTTGGAGGACTGACATGCCCCTGCAAAAGGTCTTCATCGTCGTGAAGCGTGACTTGGCCTACAACGATTGCTTCTACGACTTCACTGGTGGCGAAGAAGTCATCGCCGCCTTCCGTTCGTTTGCCCGAGCCCAAGCGCTCGCGCATGACCTGTCGCAAGACAACGAATGCACCATCGACCCCAGCGAAGAGACGCAGGACGACCACGTCGTCATCGAAGCGCTCGTCGAGGTCGATGACGCACAACCCAGTTGACGACGTGTCCTCTTGGCCATGTCCGGAGAGAGTCATGGCCAAAGCATTTCGACACGCCGAACGCAGCGTTGCCAGATTCGGTGGTGTCGTCGACGACTACTTGCCCATCCACGAAAAGATGGACCAAAGCAAAATGTCCCACGCCGAGGTCACGCACCGCGCCGTGTTTCACTCGTCGTACGGCATCTACCTGATCGAAGACTTGTTCGGCCGAACGTTGGTGAACGCTGACGGAAACACCGTCTGCGTTCGCGACGTCGCAGAACAACACGTCCTCGACGACCTGGGATTCATCCCTTCGCTCGACGCCTGGCTGCAGCTCATCCCCGTCCAACCTTGGATGATGGGTGTGCGCACCAAAAAGGTCGTGGTCGTCGACTGACACCCAAACCCCCGCCAGTGACTTCGTCGAGCCGTTGTCGCTGGCTTTCAAAGAGGAGGTTGCGATGCAACCCAAATCCAACGTTCCCTTTCTGGTGCGTCACGGCGACGTTCTCGTCCAGCGCGTCGCAAAGCTGCCGCCCGACATCAAAGAACAGCCTGGTTTCGTGCTCGCTTACGGAGAAAGCACGGGCCACGCCCACCGCGTCGAAGCCGTTGGCTCCGACGCTCAGCTCTTCCGCAGTGCTGACGAACGATTCGTCGTTGTCAGCGGTCCCGCGACGCTGCGACACGAGGAGCACGGCCCCATTCCGTTGCCTCCGGGTATGTACCGCTACTGGATTCAGCGCGAGTACGTTCCCACCGGCAAGGGCCAAACGGTCGACTTCGTTCCCGTGCGCGATTGAGCACGACGACATCCCATGGAGCAGCCATGCGACCCATGAATGCAAAACTGAAAGACCTCCACCTTGACGAACTGCCAAGCGACTTTGTCGCGCCGGAAGGCGAACTCGACCTGTCTGGCTGCGCGTCGCTGCGGAGTCTTCCCGATGGGTTGAGGGTTGCGCGTCTCGTCCTCCAGGGGTGCGAACGACTGACCCGGCTGCCTCGCGATCTCGAGGTGGTCGACCTTGACCTCACCGGCTGTACTTCACTGCAGGGTTGGCCCGGCGACTTTCCGTCAACGATGGGACGTCTGTCGATGTCGGGCTGCGTACAGCTGAGGTCGCTTCCCCCGTCCTTGAAGAGCGTTGTCGAACTCGATGTCGCGGGCTGTACTCAGCTTCGCGCCTTTCCGCTGCTTCTTCACGTCGAGCGTTGCGTCGAGCTCGCTGACACCGAGCTCGCTTCATTGGGCGGCGCGACGGAAGAGATTCTTCGTTGGCGTGGTGTTCCCGTCGGGTCGCGTGTGGTCCTCCATCCGGAGAGCATCACGTATGCGGAGGTTTTCACCGAGCCCAATGCTGAAGTCCGCCGTGTTCTCCTTGAGCGGATGGGTGTCGAGCGCTTTCTGGAAGAGGCTGACGCCGTTGTTGTCGACCAAGACACGGACACAGGTGGCAACCGACAGCTTCTCAAAGTGCGAATGCCACCTGATGAGCCTTTGGTGGCGCTTGTGGTCTTCTGCCCCTCGACGGGTCACCAGTACATGCTGCGGGTGCCACCGACGATGCGGACGTGCCACGAGGCTGCTGCCTGGATGGCGTACCTGCCGCCCGAGCAGTACGCCCCCGTCACCGAAACCTGATGGGTCCGTTGGACGCCGCTGGCTTGCCCGGCGGCGTTTGGCGTTGGTGAGTGGGACTGAATAAAAATGCCCCCCGGCTCGTCGATGAAGCCAAAGAGGTCGCCATGTTGTTTCTCAAGAATGAAATCGTCTTTCATCTCATCTGTGGGGTGTATGGCTGCTCTCGCGTCATCGAGTGCCGCCCACTTGGCACCCGCATCCTCTTGACCGCCCCGTTCTGAAAGTCGGAAGAGCAGGCGCTCGACTCGTTCAACCAAGACGCGTTCACCCGCATCAAGGACGGCGCATCCGTTTTTGTCGATGAACGCCACGCTCGTGCCGTCGAACTTGCAAGCGCATCCGCCTCTTCACTCGCCCGACAGCTCTACGTGCGGGACGCGTTTGTCGCGACGTTTGCACGGCTTGAGCTTCAGAGTCGCGGGCTCCTCGACGACAACCTCTACCGATTGGGCTTGCACGGCAACGCACTGGCGCGAGAGCAGGTCGTGGACATCGTCGTCGAAATGGCCGGCCAGGAGGATTGATATGAAAGCCGAAACCATGGCCATTCGACGGTTGCGACAGCGAGTGTTGGCGCCCATCTGGATGTGTCGAGAGGCGCTGCTGCTCGCGGACAACGATGTCGATGAGGCAGCGCTCGATGTACAGGCACGGCTCGTTCACCAGCTCATCGAACGCATCCCGGCGGATGTCGACGACGCCCATGCACTGCTGGTGTCATTGGACTACGACGTCGAGCTCGCAGTGCGCCAGTGGTATTGGGCGCATCCTCCGCCTGCGCCGTCGACGCTGCAAAGGCTGCAGCGAGGCATTGAGTTGGCGGCACCCGCGTTTGTTGCTGAAAACCACCTCGCTCGCTTTGTGCTGCTGACTCCCCAATGCGAAAGCATTCTGTGTCGACTGGTGACGCACCATCGTCGGTGGGTTCGTTGTGACTGGGACACAGACGGCGCCTTGGAAGAGCCCACGACGTCGGTAGGCGAACTCTCGGTACTCGGTGCCACGCAAGCCTTGGCGACGGCTGAGGTTTGGGGCGCTGCGATCGGGAAGTTTCGCCCGTCTCGAAAGAGTACGAGTGCCGTTGTGCTAGAGATGCGGTCGCAGGTGTAGTGCGGCTAAGTCGAACGCTCAGCCATCAGCTCCGTCCATCTCGCCAAGATGACCTTGGTGTAGGCCCAGGCATCCACGCCCTCATAGGCACCGAGTCCAAACCCGTCATTCACTTCAACGACGACGAGGGTCCCATCCTGTAGTCGGCCTACGTCGATGGCACAGCCAGCTGGACATGTTCCCGTTGCACGCCAGTCGTCCGCGGCTTGTTGTGCAAAGGCCTGCAGCCCGGCCTCGTCCTTTCCTTCATAGAGAACGACATCGAGCACAGTCCCGTCGGCAACGTATGCACGTGCCTCGTCGACGAACTCAACGACGTCCGAGCACCACACCGGGTCCCTCGCAGACACCCACTCCATTTGGTGTAGGTCCGAAGGACCTTCGACGACAAAGCCCGTGAACACCTTGTTGCGCTGCGCCGGCTTTAGAAACACGTTGGCGACCGCGCCGTCGTGGACAGCCTCGCGAACATCGCCGACCGTGCTTTGCCAAACGCGCCTGCCTAGGAGACCGTGAAGGCAGGCGGGGTAGTCGATGGGAGCAGGGACGACACCCAGCTTCTTCAAGACGGCTGTGCTGACGTCGAGGTCTCCAACGACGAGGTCGTCATACTGCGGGTGGAGCCGTCCTTGCCTGAGATGCTTGGCGTAGAAGCGTTCGGTGCTGAGGCTCAGGTGGCCGAGGACGCTGGCGACGAGTTCCACTTCGACGAACGGCTTGTTGGGGCCAAGGCTTTGCAGCAGGACGCGTTTGAAGGCGAACGTCCAGATGCAATGGTCGACAGCGCACCACCCGACCGCGACGTCGAGTGCGTCGAGAATGGCGTTTTCCTTCTCCTCGTTGCCGTCTTTCTGAGCGCCCTCCCTGAGGTCATTCAACACTCGGACGGCATCAAGTTGTGAGCCACCGTCGTCGTGGAATATTTGCAGAGCCGCCAGCATTTGTTTGTAGGCTCCGATTTTTTGACAAGACGTCCAGCAGACGGGTTTTGAGACCGTCCACGTTGCTCATGGCTGCCCCTCTGCTCCAGGTTCGCGTGCGCCCGTCTCACCCGATACGGGAAGACGCCGAGAAACACAGCGTCCCCCGTTGGCTTGCGCTTCACGTCCGCTGGCTCGTACCGAAAGTCGAACTGACAAACGACCCAACACACGCGGATGATGTTTCGTTCGCCGCAGGCGTCGACGACGGCAGCCTCGTATGACGCCCCCCAAGAGAGACCAGAAATCGCAACGGACAGCTCAACGGGGTCATCGTTCCAATACGTGTCTTGCTTGTCTGGGTTGTAGTCACCGACACCACACAGGTCCTGCAAAGGTCTGTCTCTGCAGGCCAAGACGGAAGGTTGTCGAGGCCGACCCAGACGGAGACGACGCCGTCTTCGTCGAAGTCTTGGCCGTAGAAGTCGTCCTCGTCGAGGTCAGCGTAGTCTTGGAGCGCCACGTCAGCCGTCCGTTCTTTCAGTCGTGCAAAGTTCGCCATTGTCGGTGAGAAGCGCTCGCAACGTTAGTGTCGTCGACGGTAGGGAGGCAGGCTCCAGCAAGTCCCACACTGTTCCCGTCCACAAGACCTCGACGAGGCCGTCCTCGCGTTTGCTAAAGCGAAGTGTGCTGTGGTCCACGGCTTGGTGGTTGAACTGGTACCAGGAAAAGCAGCCGTCCGTTTGCTCTTCCTCCCCTGTGCCCCAACCGAGTTCAACGTGAAGCTCGACGGACGTCAGGCTGGCCAGCGAATCCGCCGCAACCAAAGCCTCTTCGATGCTCAAGTGGATTTCTCGACCAAAAACGTGCTCCTCCTCCTCACCACTTGCTGGCGAATTTGAGGCGCCACAAGTGGTGAACTCGGCGTCGAACTAGCCGTCATTCAGTGAGCACTCGGCGCGGTCCAAGGGGAAGACGACGGGCGTCCCCCGGTGCATGACGACGACAGCGTTCATTGGTGTCGTGCTCATTTGCCCCCCAGGTAGGCTTTGCCCGAATCCGGATGAACAAGCTGCACTCGCATCTCTCCCGCCCACGGGAGTTCATGCAGTGCTGCTTGCACGTCGTCAGACATCACCGCGTTGGCTGCCGCCTCAAACGCGACAGTGCTGTTCTTGGTTTCGTGTTGCTCCAACAGCCAAACCAGGAGTTCGTCGGGCGCAACCATGGTTTTCTGAGAAGTTGATGCGAACGCGTAGTCTTCCCAGCCAGCGACCTCGTCCGGGTGGTTCAGCTCCTCCTCGCCGACTTTGAGCGCAGACACTTCAAGCAGCTTGTGCCAGGGGAACACGCCGAAGTCGACGACGAGAAGGTCCCTACTGGGCTTGTAGCCTCGAAGGGCCGCAGCGAATACCTTGGAGAGTGCTTCAATCATATGTCGTCGTCATTTCGGTTCGATGCCGTGGTAGGCCTTGAGCGTCTTGAAGACGTACTGGGCCTTCTCGCCGACTCGGCCTCCAATCGCAGTCAACCGACTCAAAGCATCAAGGTCGACGTTGAGTCCCTCGCCGTATTGCTCAGCGAGGTCTCGTAGGTTCGAAAGCGCTGTCTCTCGAGCGTACGTGGGGACTGTTGTCTTCCCCGCTAGTTCCAACAGAGCGGCAGCAACCAGCTTTGCGCCGTAACCATCGTGGCCTTCGACGAAGTAGGTGCAACTCTCCAATGCGGTCTCTCTCGCGTCAGCATCGCGTCCCAAGAGAAGGCTCGGGAGGTTGTCGATGTACATCCGGTCGCTCTCGTCGTCTTGCGGGTCGACGCCGAGCACGCCGTCAATCGCAGATGAAATGCCCTCAAGGGTGTGTGGGTCGCAATCGTTGTCAGTCAACAATTCGATAAACGACGAAATGAGCGCTGGCTGCTCTTCTTCAGGGACATACTTTTGAAGCACGGTCCAATACGCTTCCATGAAGCGATGCCCTTGATTCCAACTCATTGCCTCGTCTCCTTTGTCAATCCAACACCGACAGGAGCAACGGCTGCCCAGCGACACTCCTGCCCACTCGTCGTTGTGGTTTTCAATGACGGCGTTGTTGATCATCACGCACTTCCCCTGCGCAACCTTCTCGGAAAGCTCGTCGTACGTCGCGCAAGCATAGACGCGCTCATCACAAACGCTGCAAGAACGAACGTTGTCATCGCTGGTTTCCTCGAGGTCGGTCCATAGCTGCGGACAACGCACAGCAAACTCCACCTCAACTTTTTTGTCACCGAGGCCACAGTTGAGAACGCGGTCGGACGTCCGTGAGATGCGTGCCCAGAACGGTGGCGAGACGTCCTTCAGGTGTTTGCGCAACGCTTTGCGGCCGGCCTTTGCTTCTGCCGATGTCGACTGACCAAGACGAGCAAGGTCACCGTCGACGATGAGCAACTTGTAGAGCTTGTCATCGCGGCTGTAGAGGAACTCGACGTACGCGTCGTAGGCGCCTTCTTCGTCGTCGAGGACGCGCTCCAGGAGCCTTGCCTCGTCGGCGTCACTGAGACGGCGACGAGCTTCGTCGCAGCCGCCTAGGCGTTCGAGCAGGGAAACGGGCAAAGGCTTCTTCAATCCGCGCTCGCCTTCACTGAGTTCGCATCCCAGACCCCGATAAGCGGCAACTTTGTTGGCGGCGTCGGCACCTGCCAGACGCCCTCAAGCACGAGAGGTTCCCTTTCGACCGCAACGGCGTTCAGAGACAGTCCTTGAAACCATCGTGGGGTGTTCCCAGCGGCTCCATCGGCAACGTGCACGAGTCGAAGCACGCCTTCTTTCCATGTTCCCTCCAGCGTACCGGCTTCGGCTGCCTGCTCGGAGCCACTGAAGAACCGTCCGCGAATGCGCCCTCGCCAACCGACGGTGAGGTCGAGGTGGATGTCGAACTTTCGGAGTTCGACCCCCACAAGGTTCATTGTTCGCAGCGTTGCAGCCAAACGCGGCAATTGCTTTGGGAGCCATGGGCCCGACCATTCCTCGCCTTTTCGGCTTGGTATCAGCGGCGAAATGCGGCCCTGTCGCCGCATGAACTCGTGGTCCGCGTGCCCACGAGAAACGTCGGGGATGCTCTCCCCAAAAAACGCTGAGCCCCCGTCGTCGTTCCGCATCATGTAGACCGCGCTCCAGGGCACGACGCAACGTTGTGGGTAGCCATCAACGATGACTGCTTGCTCAACTTCGCGCGAACGAATGCTCAGCGGTGCACCAGTCGTCGAGAAGCAAAGCTGGTCGAAACCGGGAACTCTCACAGATCGCGGAACAACGACGCCGTCAGCGATTGGATTGAATGACAGGTAGACGGGCCCCGTCTTCACAGCGCCACGAAACAACGCTTCCTTCCCCGAGTTGAGGTCCGTGGTGCTTGGGGTGGCGGTCGTCGTCTTCATGGCGCCTTCGCAGTGTGCTGAACCAAGCCTATCGAAGCCAAACGTCACTGTGCCATAGTGAACTACAGCAAAGGCTCCCATGCATCTCGTGAAGTCCGCCAACCTCCAACAGCTCCTCGACGGCGCAGGCTCTCTCCTCGTCGGTGTCGACACTGAAGACGGATGGCGCTTCGACAACAGGTGCCGCAGTGCGCTGGTGCACCTGTCGGACACCAACACCACCGTCGACTTCATTGTGCAGGAAATCGTGGGCGCCACAGGGACGTACGACAGCGTCGACGACGCCGTGCGTGCGCTGCGACTGTGGTTGGAAGACGACATCCCCATCGACGATCGCGCCGAGCTGACGACGTCGACATGGAGCGACGAGGCGCTCCAGGCAGAACGCGAGTGGCGTGACGTCGAGAGCGGCGTGTTCACCCGTCGTCAGTGGGAGGCCGTTCGTGAGCGGCTGAAGTCGGGTGCGTTGCTCGACGTCGTCGACGACGTGCTGAAGTGCGACGTGTTGTCTCGGATGTTCGTCGAGGTCGACGACGACGAGGTGCTTCACCTGCGGCAGGCGCGGTTCGACCCGTTTGTGCTGGTCACGGTGCAGGCGACGGACAAGGGCGTCAGGGTCGAAGACTTCAGAGGCGATGTTGTTGTCGACGAGGAGGCGCGGTTTTCAGCGCCGCTGATGCGGAACTGGTTGCGGCACGAAACCGAGGGCTTTCGTCGAATCATAGCGACGCGCCTCGCTACGCTCCTCGACCAACATGACGAGGTCTACCCCCTCGCCTCATCCCCCGGCGGGTTCGCATCAGACCATCGTGACCACCGAAGTCTCACGGTCGAGCTGGACGAAGCTCACATCCTGCCAATACGGATTGAGTTCTCATTGGGCGCCGTGGGTCGATACGACAACATCAACAACGCCGCCGAAGCAGCTACGCGGTTCCTTGTCGACGACTTCACGGGCCAGCCCCTGCGGCAAACTGCCGAGCCGCGCATGATGAAGCAAAGAAAGGCGCAGAAACGGCCGCTCGAAATCCTTCAGGACGTCCTTGGTCCAGAACGACTGCCGACACAAACTACCGACCAGCTTTCCGACGACGGACGCCGATTTGTGCGCGGCGAAAACCCAAGCACCGGCGACAAGTTTCGCATCGACTCCCGCGAGCTCTCGACACTTCACCTCGCCGACAGTCGAGCCTGGAAGCTGCAGAATGCTGGCTCCGGCGAAGCTTGGTTCCTTGAAATGACCAAGAAGCAGCGCATCGACATCGACGTCACCGCGCTTGGTTCACGCTTTTTCTTCGCCCCCCACCTCTTTCGGCAATTCGTCACGTCTTGGCTTCGTGGTGGTTCGCCTTTGTCCCTGCTTCCCAACGACGAAGCGCCCAACTGGGCACGTCGGCTTTTTGCGCTTCAGAAGCAACTGGGACACAGGCTCCTCCTTCGGAGCTCGCGCGTCGAAACAGCCAAGCAGAACTCTTGGTTTTCCGTCGACGGAGAGAGCCGGTCGGCTGACCTTTCAGCAGCGAACGAGGGACCGGTCGTTGTCGCTCTTCGTCAAGGTCGCTCCGTTTTTGGCGTTGCCTCACCTATTGATGATGACGACATTTGCCGGCTCGTCGACGCCTGGGTGACCAATGACCTCTCGTCTCTGGAGAGGCGCTCGACGCTCCGATGGTGTGACGCAGCGTTTGTTGAGGCTTGGCGGGCGCAAGTGGGGTCAACTGAGCAAGAGTCCGATGAGTTCTCGCTTCAAGACCGAGAGGTTCAGCAGCTTGCCTTGCGCATCGGTGACATCGCCAAAGAAATGCAGATGCAGCAAACGTACAGCCTTGGGTCAGACCTTCGGTTTCTGCGGCAGCACAGGCTTGAGCCCTCCCTCGTGCTGTGGTCGGCAGGCTACGAGCACAGCCAAGTCGGCCCGCCGACGCCTTGGGCTGCAAGCTGGTTGACTGGTGACGTCGTCAGTGTCGACAAAGGGGATGCCCTGTCACTCGCTGCCTCGATTCAAAGAATGCTTGATGCCGTTGTCGAGCATCCTCTCCCCGAGATTCTTGGCATGTGCACGCAGGTGGCAGAGCAGCTACGACACCTTGCCCATCGACGATGGGACGAAGACGACTGTGTTCGCTGTTCATTTGTCGTCGGGTCTCACATCGTCGTTGGGGGAGGACCCGTTGTCCTCCGGCTCCGAAAAAGCGGAGACGGGTCACGTATCTGGATCGATGCTTTCAGGGGTGGCCGGTGTACGGGCTGCAGCGTCATCGAAGACTGGAATGACCTCCCGCTCGAGGCATCGATGGTGACGGACACCTTGAGCGACGAGCTTCGCTGGGGTCCAGACCGGTTCCTACCTCCATCGTACGCGTCGTCTCCCACTTTGATGGTTCCTGAACTGTTTGAGCTTTGTGTCTCGAGTGAGTCGCTCGAAGGAAACGCTGCAGGCATTTGTCGACTGCGTCTCGTGCAGGGGGCTTGGCACCATCCGAAAGGAAAGACGTCGGCAAAGGGCGAGGACCTCGTTGCTGGACGCGGCGACAGCGCCTTTATGGAGGTCCTTCAAGAGCAGCTTGCGGCGTTTGGCGTTGAGGGTACAGCACGGCCGTGGACGCCTCCCACGAAGGGGGATGCATGACGTCGGGTGAAGAGTTTGAATCACGGCGTCTCCGCTACGGTGCCGTCGTGCCATGGGGCTGCCACCAAATGCCCGATGGACATTGGCAAATTCGACGAGGCTTCCCATTCATGGGTGACCCTCTGCCTTTCGAAAACGTCGACCAGTCCGTCTCCGCGAAGAGCCTGGGCAGCGGTTCGGTTCGTCGTGGGATGGTCGTCGACACGCCCGTTGGTTTCGTCATTTTGGCCTTCCCCGCAGCTGAAGAGAGCGCCCCGCCTCCCTTCGAACAACTCCCACCTGGGATTGAAGGAGGTGTCCTTGTCGATGACGTTTGGTCGCTCGACGGAAAAACGGATGCCGCACTGGTGACTGAAGTGACAAGTGGACTTCCGGATGTCGTTGCCGCCTCGGTGGTCAACATTGACGAGGAGGGGCTCGCCGAAGAGTCCGATGTCGTCGTTCGGCTGCCAACTTCAACCTGGCTCGTGCACACGGAGTACTGGAACGCCGCCCCCGACGACGAGGAAGGGGGCGAATTCAAAACGGCACGTCGATTGGAGGACTCTCAAGTCGATATTGACTTTGAGGCCACGATTCAGGGCAAAGCCCGGATGGTGATGGAGGCAGCTCTGAAGCGAGCTCGAGATGGTACCTCCAGGGTCGATGTCATCGAAGCAGTGTGCGTCGAACACGACATGCACGCGCACATCGACGTTTCCGTACACGAGTGGGATGGCTCCCATTGGAAGACGCAGTACGTCCTCCTTTTCGATGCCTTTCGCCCCTACCATCGCTACGGATTGACGCCTCTCAGTCTCGTCGAAGAGTTGAAGGCGCCCTACCCAGACGCGCATGTCTATGTTCCGTCTGAGGTGTTTGTGGCGGCTCCAAGATGGGTGTTCACCGAAGAGGCCAAACATGTCTCCCGAAGTCGATGAAGATGTACGCGGCACGCGGTTCCAATTTCGCAGTCCGTTCGGCTGCTACCAACTGCAAAACGGCGAATGGCAAACCGTTGAAGACGCGAGAGCATCGGGCCTTCTTGAGAAGGAACTGTCTTCGCAGCCTCCGTCGAGCTGAAAGCTCAGCTCAGCCTCTCAAATCCCGAGCCCGGCGTATGTCGCGCCCACGGCGAGGAGAACGCCCACGACCAAGCCTAGGCGAGCCCACGGATTTGATTGGAAGTGTTGAAACGTTATCCGTACGCCCAACCCAACCCCCATCACCAGGAGCGTTAGGCAAACGGCCTCGATCGAATAAAAGCCGTCCTCGCGCAACCACGCATAAAAGCGCCATGCAGGTGGGAACATCCAACACGTCGTGAAAATCCCAAGGAGTCGGGCCCAAAAATCTTCGTTGCCCCACGCCATGAAAACGCCGAGGACGACGCCAACAATGGAAGCAGTTGCCAAAACCTCCATGGCCGGTTTGCCTGAGGTGGCGAACAGCAAAATCATCGGGCCAACACCCAACGAGGCCCGATACCGGCTTTCTTGCCTTTGGGCGTAGGTCTGTCGGGTGGGGCGCACGTCCATGCTGTTGATGCTACCAGGTGGTGTTCTGAAAACGAATCCTCGCGTTCCAGCTTCTATCTCGGCTCGCCCGCAAATGCGCTTTCCAGCCGCCGCAACTTCTCGTCTTGCAGCGCCAACTCTGCAGCCCATTCCTCATCGCTGTAGCCACATTCGATGCGCAACTCGTCCGTGAGCCTTTCGATGTCAGCGTCGACCTCGCGTCGAATGCGTTCATACAGACCCTGAACGGTTTGTTCTGCGGATTCATGGGACAGACGAAGTCGGCCGCCAAGCAGGGCAAGGTGCTTTTCGTAGTCGTCCTTCCACCATGAGACGCCCCACGGAGCCCAATACGACTCCAGCGACGAGTCGTATCGGACTTCGGCCGCGGTCCACATGCTGACGTGCTCCTGCTGGATGTCGACGTGGAGCCCCCAGCAAGGTGGCCCTACGTCCCACTCCAAAGTTGGCCTCCCGTGTTGGCGTACGACATCGACCACGTCCTCGATTGCGCGGTTGCCGGCAAAGAGGTTTCTCGCGTTTCCACAAAGCATCGCAACGAGGACCTCATCCCCATCAGCAATGCTGACAAGCGCGTCATTCGCTCCGACGATGTTCGGCTCGTACTCGAGGTCCAACCGCGTCGAGCCTCTGAACCGTTCGTCTGGTTTGGCGACATCCAAGTACAACAGGATGTCGGCGAGTCCGCAGACCGCCCAACACAAACACCACCCAGGCCAGTTCTTCTGCATCAATCGCCGGTGAAGCTTTCGCATGACGACGTCTTCTGTCGTGTGTCCGCCGAACCAAAGAAGCAACTTGGCGTCAAAGTCGATAACCGCTGCGCCCTCACACCAGGTTTCGTCGAGCCACTCCTCTTCGGGGTCTTTGTCGACGAGCCAGTCGAATGAAACGTCTGGGCCATAGAACAGCTCGACGTCGAGCGTGTCCGCAGCCCAGTGCTCGTAGTAGAGCTTCCACTTGCCATCACGTTTGATGACGATGTTTGCGCGGGCTCCCATAGCTCTTTCCGGCGCGTCTCGGGGACATCATGAGAAGCGGTGCCTCCTAACGGTCGCATCTTGATTCCTTTTCCGAAAGGGTACACCTTCCGTCCATCAAAGATGGAAGGTACCCACGCAAATGAACGATGCGTCCGATCAGTCTCCTCGTCGAAACAAAGGCCAAGAGTTTGCGAAGGCTTCTTGGGGCAGCTTTGTGCTCGCAGCGTTCGTGATTGCGTTTGGCACCAGCACCGGAAAAAGCGCTCTCCCGTTCACGTTCGTCGGACTCGGCCTGATGGTCGTGGGACTTGGCGTGGGCATCGCAGCACTTGTGAACCTCTCCAAGTATGGTCGAGAAGGCGTTCTCGTTCCGGCCCTGATTGGCGTCGCACTCAACGTGACACCATTCGTCTATTCGGGAGTCCTCGCGGTCACATCCACCTCGTGGCAGGCCCGCCAGGTAGCTGGGCTCTACACGGTAGATGCGCCTGACGTTGCGACGACCCAAGAGGTCGACATGGGCTTCGCCGAACGTGGGCGAGCCGTCGTGGATACGTACAAGGCACCGTCATCTGAGACCGAAGCTGTCATCGTTCACTTTGATGCTTCAACAATCCCTGACGACGCGAAGATGCTCGAGATCGCGAGCACGTTTGTTCAAGGGAAGCTGTCGTCCAAGGCCCAGGGCGTCGTCGATGGAAAGCCAATTCTCGCGATTGAATGGAAAGACGGACCCTTGTCAGGCCTCGTCACGGGAACGCACCAAGGCAGGCAAGTCGTCGTCTTCATGGTGAAGTGGGCACCAGCCTCAGAACAGTCGAGCAAGGATGCAGACCGCTTTCTCCACAGTTTCAAACTCCACAGCCGTACCGCTACACGGCCGTAGACGTCCCGCCCATGATGGTGGTCTGAACACTGACGAGCTTGCGGACAAACCCGAGGGCATCTCCGGCATTCGCCCTCATCCTGGCGGTGTCGCCAAAGAAGCCAGAGGCAAATGATGATTGAGTTCTACACATACGGCTGGACCGAAACCGAAACCCCTGACGGCATGATCGTCTATGAGCGCCCGCCCGCAGACTTCTTGTCGGCACACCGGTTCCAACCACCCAACCAAGGACCTCGCCATCTTGAAAGCACAGCGTTCAATTGCTCCACCGTTGCAGCTGGCAGATCGCGCCCCCAGAGTTGGAGAGGTGGTTCATGTCATCGGAAACCCGGCCGGCCTTCCTTTGTCTTTTCATACTGGCTCGGTCTCCGGCGTAGGGAAGGCCGGAGAGCTGCAACTTGATGTGTCTGTCGCCCCAGGTAGTAGCGGCGGACCCGTTGTCGACAAGCGTGGGCTTGTCCTAGGGATTGTCTATGCCCGACACGCTCAAGAGGCACAGATTGGATTTGCTCTCGACGCGAGACTCCTCCCTCGTAGCCGCGTAGCACCGGCGCACACAAATTTGGACCCAGAGGAGGACCCGGTTGATGAGTCGCTTGGCTTCAAAAAGGGGGTCGCCCGAGTCATGCGTCGCCGCAGCCGCGCCTTTCAAGCTTGCTACGCAGCGGCCCAAAGGAAAAACAAGCAACTTGCAGGGCGGGTCGTCGTACAGTTCACGGTGAACAAGCGAGGACGCGTTGCAGATGTCGCCGTTGTGCGAAGCACTCTCCAGCCATCATCAGTCCCGCTATGCCTTGAAAAAACGCTGAAAAGGATGTCATTTCCGAAGCCCGACTAGGTGTGGATTCCGAAGAGGTTGTTCACTTGGACGCCTCCATTCGAGCCATCGGCGGCTTCTTCCCGATGCCGCCATGCGGTCTCACTTTATTGTAGCGGCGCACCCATTTCGGCAACGCCTTTCGTCGCTCGCGCGAGTTCGCGTACGGCCGCACGTACGCCCATTCGCGCTGCATCGACTGGATGAATCGTTCCGCTTTCCCATTGGTTCTCGGCGTGTACGGACGCGTCCGCGTGTGCTTCACGCCGAGCTTCTTTGCCGTCTTTCGAAACAGCTTCGAGCGATATCCCGGCCCGTTGTCACTCAGCACCCGTTTCACGACGACGCCAAGACTCTTGAAGTACGCCACAGCACGCTTGAGAAAGCCTGAGGTCGCCTCTGCCGTCTCGCCCTCGTCGAGCACCTCGACATAGGCCACACGCGAATGGTCATCGACACAGACGTGTACGTACTCCCAGCCTTTCTTCGACGCCTTGTAGTTCGGGCCGCGCCCTGTCACACGGTGGCCGGGCTTGTCGAACTTCCCGAGGCGTTTGATGTCGACGTGAACCATGTCGCCAGGCTTTTCGTGCTCGTAGCGCACCGGCGTCGGGTCCCTTTCGTGCTCCCCTGGCCTTGAAAGGCGAGCAGACTTCAAAACCTTCGACACCGTCGAGCGGGCGCAGCCAACGTCAGCTGCAATCTCTTCGCCGAGGAGGCCGCAGAGGCGCAACGCAAGCATCCGCTCTGCCACCTCAGGCGGTGTCGCTGTCGGGCTGTGGTGCGGCCGCGAGCTCTTGTCGACGAGGCCAGCGTCGCCGTCAGCCTTGAATCGACGCCACCATTTGCGTGCGGTGTTGGTGCTGACGCCGAAGCGCTCAGCGACCTCACATTGCCGTTCACCATTCTGAAGGGCGCGCACCATTTCTCGTCGACGAACGAGCGTCAGACGGGCATTCTTATGGATGTTCATCGAGTCCTCCAGGGAACTTTGGTTTGGTGTAGGAACCTCCAAAATTCACCAGTTGGCCTCGGTGGACAACTTGTTTTCAGGTCGGCTGTGAGAGGCGAACAACGTCCGCGAACTTCACAACTAGGTGGAGGGGGTCGTCACGAATACCTTCGTGTTTCAGCCGGGTGGATAGGCTAACTCACGGACAACACGTTGAAGTCCCGCGCCACCTGCCACGCCGTGGCGAACGCACAATGCGCCTGACGCGCCGCCTCCGCCGTCGTCAACTCTGGGTTGCGCGTCAGCACCGTCCACACATCCGCACGCCACGACGGCCCCATCATCACCCGGTGCCGGTACCCAAGATGCCTCTGCGCCAACGCCTCAGGCGTCAACACATCTGACGCCCGCTGCCGCAACGTTCCAGCAGGCACCACCAACCGCTCGTCGTCAAACCGCGCATCTTGCCCACGACGACGCACCTGAAACGCCGACCCCTTGCGCAGCAGCGTCACGGCGTCGTTGTCCCAGTTCGCCATCTTGTGAAACCGCCGGTCGTCCTGCGCCGCAGCCCAGGCCGCCCAATACGCCCGCACCCTCGTCGACGGATGCGCCTTCACCAGTTTCGCCAGCCGCATCACATTCACATAGGCAGCGTGCGCGCCCAGCCACGTCGTCAACACCGACAACACGCGAAGGTCGTCGCCTTCCATGCCGGCTTCTGACGCAAACAGCAGGTGGTCTTCGATGTTGGCGTCAAAGTCGCCTTTGGCGGAGAAGTTCATGCCGATGCCGACGAGGCCTGCTGTGAGGTTGTCGACGACAACAGGCTGGATGGCTCGACTAAACCCCATAGCCCTGCCTCCCCCTGAGGTCATCGAAGACCTCAGCAACATGGGCAGGCCACAGCTCGTTTGCGTCTTGCGTCGTGACCCACGCCTGGGCATCTGTCAGCTCTGCTTGGGTGGGGCTGAGCGCGATGCAGTCAGCCAGGTCGGTGCCGCGATCGCAGAGGGCAAACAGCTTTGTCTTCAGAAGGTCTGAGCGCCCCAGCGTCGTCAGCTCCAGTGCGTCGCCCGCGAAAACGGGTCGACAACGCGCCTCCCATCCAGCAGGCAACGTCGACACCAGCTGCGATGGGCCGTTGTTCAACCAGTCGTCGCCAAGCTCGGTCCCGTCGTCACGCATCTGCCTGGCGAACGCCTGGGCAGCGTCGAGCACCTCTGGGGCGAGGTCGGGCTTGAGGATGTCGAAGTCCCGCGTCTGACGGTCGATGATGCCGAGAAGCGCAAGGGCGGAGCCGCCAATCACGACGGCATCCAGCCGAAGGCCTCTTGCCTTCAGGAATGCGTCGAATGCCTGGATGGTCGGGAGCGGCCTCATGGCATCATTTTAACCGATACCCACTCTGGTGCAACCGACAGGAGAAACGCGTGCGTAGCAACGGCTGCACTAGGGCGAGAGGCAAACGTCGCAAGTTGAGCTTGACGCGCTGCATACGCGGGTGACGACGCTGGGAGCATCATGCCAACGCAGGTGTCACCGCCCTCCGCATAGGGCCCCGCTAATTTCGACGTGCAACAAACAGTTTGCGATGCAGACACTGGTGGTTCATCGTAAAACACGATGCACCAGGTACTTCCCATTGTCGTCGTCACCCTCGTCGCTGGCTGTGCATCCAATGTCGACGGACCTCCTGTTGGAACGTCGATGGGGGATGCTGACTGCTTCTCGACGGTTGCGACACCGGTCTGTGAAGCCGTCGAAGCTGCCGATGGCGTCGTCCAGGTGTCGTCGATGCGTGTCGTCGATGAAGCCTGCGATGTGTACGTCGAGGAGGGTGAGGCCCCCTCATGCTTCTCTCAGGTTGCGTGTGCTCCTGTGGTGTCGTTTGAAGTCGACCATTGCTTCGCGGTCGACGCCTGTCCGGATGAGGTGGTGATGGGCACCGAAGCCTTGGCGTCGGGAGGCCTGCTCTACGACCGCCCGTCGCAGACGTTCGTCGGCATCGATGGGTCCGTGCCATCGTCGACGTGGGCCTTCCGGTTTGTTCAGCTGCGCAACTCCCCCTTTGCCGCAGCCAGCCCCGGGTTCTTTCTGCAGCTCGACGACGACGTGGTCGTTCACGAGGCCACGACATGTACTCCTGAAACACCTGAGGGACGCAGCGAGTCGACACTGTGGTCGGGCATCGCCCAGTGCCAACCGCAAATGAACCAGCAGCGAGACGACATCGACTACTTGGCTGAGTGCTTCTTGACCGTGCCCCCCGTACCGACCTGTGGAGATGAAGCAACGTGTGAAGACGACCTTGAGTGCATTCCGGGGTATTGGCTGTGCCTCAAGCCGTGCGCGACAAATGTGGACTGCGCAGACGGATTCGTTTGTGAGAATGACGGCGAGCAGAAGCTCTGCTTGCCTGATGTCTGATGGGCGTTGGCCGAATGGATGGCCAGGTTTCCAGCTCCGCTGCGTTCCAACGCGTCGCAGCGTTTGAAGTGGATTCGATCCGCACCGGCCATTTCTGCGAATGACGCCGATGGCCATGGCCTCCGCTCCACCAAGTGCCGAGAACGCAGTAGCCAGACCCGCGCCTCCGCGCCGAGCTGCACCGTGAAAACGCAAAGAGCAGGATGCAAGACATCGACGAGCCCTGCCCACCTTCGTCTTGAAGACAGACGCCGGCACGGCCGTCGTCGACGTCCACGTTCTTGGGGATGCCCCAGCTGTTGAGCGTCGTCGACAGATGGAGTTGCTGGTCAGGGTCCTCGACGGCGTTTGGTGGTGTCCGGAGCAGGACATCACGTTTCACCAGTGTGGAGCGACATCGAGCGTCTGGGTCGAGGTTGCAGAGGACGCGACGTGGACGCTGGAGAAGCGGTAGCCTTTGTCACCACCACTCGGTGTCCTCGTCGACTGGCCATTCCGGCGGAACGTGACTCCTCCTCCGGCTCTCCCACGCTGTACTCGAGCGCCCCCACTGAAGGCTGCCTTGGCCGCTGCAAACCAAGCCTCCCAGTCGTCGTTGGGGAGGCAGGAGCAGAACTGAAGTCTGCTGCGACTCCCAGGGTCTCAGCCTGCGAAGACCCGCCGGCAGGCAGCTCCAGGCGCAGGCCCGCATCCCCACGACGCCCCCGCGCCAGACCTAGACCTCCCCGAAACTGATGTTCGCCGAGCTTTGCGTGCCCCCTCGTCGTCATTGAGTTGGTGACTGCACAGCTCATCATCCACATTGAATGAAGTGTTGAATCAAAACCCCAGCCGCCCCCCTTGGGCCACGGTGTCCCTTGATGGAATGCGCTCCGTTGGTAGCGTTCGCCGACAGGACGGACCATGCACTTCCGAGTTTTTGCCACCGCGGTTTTCGCAGCTGCCCTCTTCAGCTGTGCCTCGTCGACAACGCGAGAGATGCCGTCGTCGCCGCGGCCATGCGCAACGGGCGAAGAGTGCTACCAGCTGGGCGACGAAGGCTGGTTCGCCGGTGATTTCAAGCGCGCCGCCAAGTTCTACGAATACGGCTGTGGTCTTGGGCATGGAGGCTCTTGCGATGACCTCGGCGTCCTTCACGCAACAGGGAGGCTTGGTGTCGTCGACGACGACGAAGCGTTCGCGCTTCATGAGCTTGCCTGCAAAGCGGACGAATCGCTGTGCGCCAACTACGCGGCGCACTTGTGCAAACAAAACCGAAGCGTCGCTGAAGCCAAACGTGGAGCAAGTTTGGCACAGCGCTCTGCCTCCCTCCGTGGCGACCCATTCGACTTTCGCATGTGGGCGAAGTGCTCCGAGCGGCTCGGACTCCTGCAGGACGCGGCCGCGGCCTACGCGAAGGCCTGCGAACTGAAGAGCGCTGCCGCTTGTTGGTCGGCTGCAGACCTCTTTTGGCAGCAAGAAAGATGGCTTGAAGCCCGTCAGATGCACCACAAAGCAAACACGGTGTTCGCCGAGTTGTGCGGCCAAAAGGAGCAAGGCCTGGCCTGCGCCAACTACAAGCTCTTCCTCGATGAGCAGCCCGACTTCCGCACTGCAGGCGGCGAGAACCTTCTTCATGCGGCCGAGACATCATGCGCAGCTCGCCCGAAGACTTGTGTTCCTGGCCCCCTTCGCCCTGATGTCAGCGTCGGCGACATCGTCTACGTCGGTGGGGACGCCCCGTTGTACCTGCAAGATGCCTCCACCGACGGCCCCAGCTTCTGGCTTGCCGATCGTCGAGGAGAACAACCCCATCCGTTTCAGGTGTTGGAGAAGACCGGTGGCTGGCTGCGCGTCGCGACGCCCAGACACGACGCCAGCGCGTGTGTCCGGCCGCCCACGTTCGATGGTGTTCAGGTGGCATTCTGGGTGCAAGCGGAAAAGCTTCTCCCGATTCTGCTGCGCGACTGGGAAATGGAGGCACCAGACGGAACATCCCTCCGCCTTCGACGCGGCATCCCCTTGCTGGAGTCGACCAAGCCCAACCTCTACACCGTGACGACGCCAGATGTGGCGCTGCGCCTCTACCTCGAGTCCGGCGACGTCGGGTACTCCGTCCGTGCAGATCGGGTGCCTCCGTCGCCTTCCGAGGTGACAGCGTCGACGTGGTTTGTTCCGTCAAACGTTGGCAGCAAAGGCGACCTCCTTGCCTACGGCAACGGTTGGATGCGTGCAAAGCAGACATTGCCAGTGAAGTCGGTGCGGTCTCTTTCGCTGCACAAGCAGCTGGTGTCCTGGTCGTCGACGTGCATGGAAGCGACGCTTGTCGCTCAAAAGGCGTCGTTGTCGACGAGTGCGCCGGTTGTGCCGGCAGATACAGAGCCAGACCCAACCGAGCCATATGCCTGGGTGGTCAAAGCAGAAACCGAGCTGGCCTGGGGTGGCTTCCGCGTTGGCGTCGTCACTGAGGACACAGTTGACCTCTACGGCTTTCGGGAGAAACGGCACGGGTCGACGTGCATCACGTTGCAGACGCCCTCTTCGACACTTGTTTCCGTCCGTAGGCAGTTCGAGAAGGTCCGGGTGTGTTTCCCTGAAACCAAGAGGGAGCAGATACGCTCGCCATGGCATTCCCCGGACATGAAAGACAGGGTGTCGTTTTGCGGCATCTCGCCACGCATCGATGCTGAGTTTGTCTATTGCCTGCAGCCGCCGGGCACGAACGACATTTTGTCTCTTCGTCAGATGTCGAAGTTGAAAGACATCTGGATTGAGGGCCAAGGAGAGTTGGACTTGAGATGGGTCTCTCAAATCCCAAGCCTTCGGCATCTTTCCCTCAGGGGCTTTTCCAAATACACCTCCTTGGATGCCCTCAGCGGCACAAGGCTTGAGTCTTTGATGCTCGAGGACGGACAGATTGAGGACCTTTCAGTTTTAGACCCCGTATCGACGCTCAATGGACTCTACGTTTCTGACGCAACAGTCAAACACTGGGGCTCTTCGCCTGCGTACAGGCTGCGTGCTCTCGACGTCGGCATGACCAACGCAAGCGACCTGAGCGTATTCGGCGACCTTTCCAACCTGAGCTACTTGAGAATCGATGGAACTTCGATTGCGAGCCTCGCGCCTTTGGAGGGCTCTGAGTCCCTACGCGACTTGCATGCTCGCGGTTCAAAGGTTCAAAACCTCGAACCTTTGTCTGTGGCCAAAGGGCTCGAGCACGTCGATGTTTCGGATACGCAAGTTCGTGACCTTTCGCCGCTTGCCTCCTCCGACGGATTGTCTCTCGTCGTTGCAGTTCGTTCGAGGGTTCAAAAGGTGCCGCCGCTTTCAAATCGCGACAAAAGAATCCCATTTGCTGTTCTGGTGAGTGGCTCGCCAGCGGACCCCTATGTCTCGGTCTGCGGCACGAATGTGACCCGAAGCGCGTCCACGCTGAAATGCGCTTCCCCCTCATTCACCGACCTCTCCCCACTCGCCGAGTTCGAAAAGCTCAGCCACCTCACCCTCGTCACGGATGTTCCCCTCGACCTCACCCCGCTGCACAACCTCAAGAAGCTCACGCGCGTCATCGCGCCCACCTCAGCCATTCCGGTCGAACAACGGCGAGCACTTCACGACGTGAACCCGCGCGTGCTCATCTACCACCCACCAGAATTCGATCATCTCGACCCCGCATTTGACGACGACGAGCAGTAGGCCCCCCCTTTTTCGCGCTGCTCCTGCAGCTGTGTTGGGTCGCTCGAATGGGCCTCCGTCTGACAACGTCCTTGAAGCACGTTTCCGTTTGTTGAGGTGCACCGTGAAAACGCAAAGAGCAGGACGCAAGACATCGACGAGCCCTGCCCACGTTCGTCTTGAAGACAGACGCGCAGGCGCCCCGTCCCAGCAGGAACTCCCCGGCGACGCCCTCCTTCCGCTGATGGTTTTCGGGTTCTTGGCGGGTGGCGCGCTTTGCTCTGGGCTGCTCTACGGCGCAATGCGCTTCGCCGTTTGGCTCTACGGCTGACTTCGGCGCCCTCTTTGTCGACGTGCCCCCTGACGACTCAACGCCAACGGGGTTGGAATTGCCGTCGGGGGTGGAGCCTCTGAGGCGCCCCCTTCTCTCTTGAAATGCTCAGTGCCGCATCGCGCCCGGCAGCTTGAGCAGCACGGCTGCGCCGTCGTCTGTGGGCAGGGTGCTTGCCTCGCCTGATTGTGCCGCGACGGCAGGTGGCGCCTGCATCGCCGCCAGCAGAGCAGGTGCAAACTCGGGCGTGGTCTCAAATCGCATGACGAGAGCAGAGGACTCCATCTCGATGGCGGTGCTTTGCACCGACGCCCCGAACGTCGGCAGTTTCAGCGCCGCGTCAAATGCGGCAAGCGCGGCAACGGACGCAGCCGCCGTCAGCGCGCACGCACGATGGCGTGAGCGAAGCCGTTGCACGCGCGTGGCCTCACCAAGTCGACGGCGCATCCGCACGTCAATGAGCTTCCCGAGTTCTTCGAGGGTTCCCTCCGCCCGCTTCAGCCACCACACGACTTCGCGAATCTGTTGCAGTGCTTGCCGCACCGAAGACTCGAGTCGCGCTGCTGTGGTGTGTCCGAGGCTGGACGAAGACATCCGAAGCTGAAGCAGAAGTGCCGCGAGGTCGGCCCCGACGCCGTCGTGAAGGTCACGCGCAATGCGGCGACGCTCTTCTTCTGATTTCACGACGCGGAGCCGACGCGCCAGCACAGAGCGCTCACACCGCACTTGCAGCCCACGAACAAACAGCGACAACGAGACCCACAAGCCAAACCAAGACGACAAGGTGACGACGACGAAAAACGCCGCTTGACCTCTTCGGTGCGCCCACAGCAGGGCCGCGAGCATGACGACGTCGAGGGCAAACACCGCGAACATCAGAAGTCGCACATCGCGACCGCTGCGGGGCCGAAGGGTCATGGGAAGAATGAGCAGCAAAGCCCACAATGCCGTCGACGGCGTCTTCGTCGTGAACATCACCACCAACAGGGCACCGCGCGGAGCCAAGTCGGCCAGCGTCGCAATCCATGACTGAGCGATGCCTGCAAACGCCAGGCGCCTCGCGCCAACAGCAGCGAGCGCCTTCAGCAAAAGGAGGGCTGCAGCGAGAGGGGCTGTGACGCCGAGCGTTGCGTTGCCGAGCAGGGCCCCTGTTCGGTCGAGCAATGGAGCCCCCAAAAAGAGCATTGTGAGCGATGCGAACACCAAAAGCGGTTTGGCCCGAAACCGTTCGACGTAAAGCCGACGTTCTTCAGACGCGATGGCCGCCGCCAGCTCGGCTTCGATGACGTCGTCTGGTTCGACCGACGCCGTCGCTACCTCTGCGGGAGGTTTCTCAACACCCAATGCCGAACCTCCTTCTTGCTCGACACCCCCAGCTTTCGATACAGGCGCTTCACGTAATCTTGAACCGTGCCCAACGCGACGCCCATCTCCACGGCGCAATCTGCGTAGGCGAGACCACCCGCGAGCAGGGTCGCCAGCTCTTCTTCGCGGTCGCTGAGGGTGGCCGACGCCTGGGCGCGAATGTTGAGAAACAGATACCCGGCCACTCGACTTGAAATGGGGTGCTCCCCGACCGCGGCCTCGTGAATGGCAGACAGCAGTCGCTCGGTGGGCTCGTCTTTCAGCAAATATCCAAAGGCACCGGCCCGAATGGCGGCATGGACATTCTCCTCGTCGTCAAACACCGTGAGCGCCAGGCAGCGAACGTGCGGCACGTCGCGTCCCAGCTGCTCAATCAAAGCTGGGCCGCTTAGCCCCGGCAATGCAATGTCGACGAGGAGAACGTCGAGCTCGTCGACAGCGTTCGTCGCCAGCAGCGATTCTGCTGTGGGATGGCTGCTGCGCAAGGTCACTCGATCCGCCCGCGCCAGAAGCTCTGAAAGAGCCTCCCGCGTGGCATCGTGGTCCTCGACGAGTGCAACAGAAACGTCTTGCAGCATGCAGCAGGGGTACCACAAGGGTTGCGTCGTCGGCGAGGCCACTCGTACCGTGGCTCAATGCAGGGGAATCGACTTGAGCGTGGCTCAATGCAGGGGAATCGACTTGAGCACACCCGTGGCGTTCAGCACCTCGCCCGTGCCGTAGCTGAACGCACCCATCAACAACGGCACCAACCGATCGCGGTCGCGCTCAACTTGCTCATCATTTTGGCGTTTGCTCTTGCGGCCTTTGTGCCCGGCGCCGACGCATTCTTTGGCGCGTTGCGCGGTGAACAGATGCTCCTCATCTGGACCGTGCCGATGGCCTGGACGCTCTTGCCGGTGGCCATGAACCGACGCCACGGCGTTTTTCACCTGTCGTTTGTCGTCGTCTTTTGGGTCGAGATGGTTCTGCTCTGGGGCGCGTTGTTGCTGACGCTTCACCACAGCCAGCAACCGACGTCGCCCATCTGGGTCGCCGTCGTCTTCACGTCGGTGTTTTGGGCCACGAGCTATCCAAATGCGCCGCTGCAACATGGGGCCTTGATCGTCATTGGATTGGCTTCGCTGTCGTTCGCTCGCCTGCTCGACGACGAGGCCGACGAAGCGGCCGCCATGACCATCGGCATGTGCAGCGCCGTCGTCGCTGTCTTTGTGTTTTTTGCCATCGCGACCCGCAGGCGTTTGGAGAATGAGGTTCGACGCGACGAGGTGCGAGAAGAGCTTGCAAAGGTCGCCCTCGCGAAAGAGCGGGCGGAGATTCAAGAGCAACTCGCGTCAGACGTTGGCAACACGGTGGCGATGGTGGTGGACGCGCTTCGCGAGGGAGGCTCCTCTCGACTCTCTGAACTTGCAGAGACCGCACAAGCAGAACTCGATGCGCTGTTGGTCAGTCCAGCGCTCCAAGCTCCCACATGGACTGCCGAGTCGCTGTCGTCGTCGCTGCGTGCCAAATGCGAAGCCCTTTGTGTCGGCGTGCGCTACGAGCAACGCGTTGCACTGCAGACCATCGACATCCCCGCCGCCGCCGCCAAAGCGCTGCTGCGCATTGCGCAAGAGTTGGTTCGAAATGCGGTGACTCATGGCGAGGCAACGCATGTCTCTGTAATCGTTCAAGAGACGTCCCAGGTGTGCCTGGTTGTGACGAACGATGGGCGGCGTTTTTCACAAAGCGACCTGCAGCAAAGCACCGGTGGCTTGGCAAACGCAAAGACCTGGCTCGAGCCCTTTGGCGGAACTCTGACGGTCGAGAACGACGATTCCTCGACGACAACCGTGCAAGCCACCATGCACCCGTTCGAAGACATTGACGCCAGCGCGTAGCGCACCTCGAACAGAAGAGCGCCCATCATGGGGCGAATATGGGGATTGCTGCGACGCATTCGCTTTTTCGACACTGATGTTGTCGAGGGAGGAATGCATGCAGAAGCTTTTGATGTCAGTTGTCCTGCTCGGGTCCACAACAAGTTGGGCACAGTCGGTCGTCGACCTGCCGGACGTCGAGCCGCCCACCGCGGTGGCCGCAACGGCGATGGACCTCAGCGCGGTTCGTGTCCATGGCGTGTACGACGTGACCTACAGCGCCGTTGTGGGGGATGGCACGTCGGTGCACGCGAAGACCCCCTTCACCATCACGGCGAAGATGAACGTCGATGCCGACGACTTGTCGACGGTGGTGTGGCTGTCGGACATCGCCGTGGACGGCGATGCCACGGGCCATTTGCGGGAGGTGTTTTTGGCGGCTCCGTTTGTGGTGCACCGCGACGCGGCTGAACCCGCTGTGTTCATGGCTGCCGTCGACGACGCCCACCGTCGATTGTTGTTGCGCTTGGTGCACCTCTTGGCGCCGCCGACGACCATCACGCCCGACGGACAGGCGTCCGCGCCATTCGGCGAACGTCAACAGCGCTTCGACGTCACCGGCGATGTCCATCATCCAGGACGGTGGCACCTGGGCCTCACCGAGCAGCGGTACGGCAAAGGCCTGCGCGCGTTGACGTTCGTGCCTGTTGCGGCGTCGACCGTGGTGGAGGCGTCGAGTGCGCATCAACTCCAATCAACGCAGACCGAGCTGGTGCTCAACAAGCGTCATCGCGGGCGAACCGTGTCGATGGAGCGACATTCGTTTCGAGCACAGCTGGTGCAGCCTGTTGTCATCGAAGACGGCGCGCGAGCCAAGGTCGCCGACGTCGTCGCCGGAGGCCGGCTTGCTCTGTACGCCGTGCCTCCAGACTACGAAGAGCGCCTTGCAGGCAAGTCGTGGAAAGACGTCACCGCGCACTTCGAAGCCCACGTCGACAACGACTACGCCGAAGCAAACGCCTGGCTTCGCTATTGGCTGCGGCTGCACCCGGCGTCGAGCCAAACTGCAGTCGAGTGGATCAACAGCTTTCCACAGGAGCGGTCGTTTCGGGAGCGGCGCGGGTTCGCCTTGTCGGCGGTGGCGGCTGCCGGGCACGTTGAAGCGCAGCATGCGCTTCGTTGGGCACTGACCCACGCCAACTCGCACCCGGCGACGAAAGAGCGGACGTCAAAGGCCCTGCTGAGTCTTGAAATGCCGGAGGCATTTTTGCTGCAGGCGTTGTTGGAGATGCACGCCGACGTGCCGACGACGACGCTGGCGGCACGACAACACCGAGCCATGCTGCTCAATGTGTTCGGCGCCATGGGCGGCGTAGAGCACGGTGTCGACGACAACACCCAGTTTGCCGTCGACGCGCTGCAGGAGAAGCTGAACGACGCGCCCAGCGCACGCGCCAAAGGCGAAGTGCTGGTGGCGCTTGGCAACACCGGCGCATTTGACGAGGTCTACGCCATTGCCCTCCCCTATTTCAGCTCGAACAGCGTGACCTTGCGTCGCCGGGCCTTTCACGCCTTTCAAAAAGCAACAGGCGACGACGCCTTTCACCTCTTCATGCAGCACTACGGCGAAGAACACGACGCCAGCGTCCGTCGTTCAGCGGCCCACCTGGCGCAGGTGATGGCGCCGTCGATGCAGCGACGTCAATGGGCTGCTGCGGAGCTCTCGACGTCACCAGACGCGACCATCCGCAGCATCGCTGCAGACGTGTTGGGACACGAGCTTGTGCGCCATCCGCAAAATGCGGCTGTCTTGTTCGCCGCTTTGCAGACCGAACGAGACGCCGAGGTGCGTGACACCATCTTTCGGTTCATTTCGGTCGACGGGCAGCCCCACTCCAAAAGAGAAACCCAGAGACAAAACCCGCTCGCTGCGCGTGGTTGGATTGGGGGTGCCCAATGAAGACGAAACGCTTTGCTCGCATCGCCCTTTTGCTGACGGCCGCGCTCTCCGTGCATGGCTGTGAGCCACCCATCACCTGTGGCACCGGGACACGCCTCGACGACGACACCAACGAGTGCGTGGCCGAGCTCAACGGCATCCCAGAGCTCAACCGCGTCATCAACTCCTTCGCCCTCGGCGACTTCACACTCGAAAACGTCAACGTCCCCGATGAACTGGTGACCGGAAGCGACGTGACCTACAGCTTCGATGTGCGGAACGCGACCACGGTCGACGAGGACCTGGTCGGCCTTCGCGTCGTCTTGTTCTCGCAAACACCGCAGAGTGTTCAGGCCTACTTCGACCACCTCAAGGCCGACGGCGCCGGTTGCACCAACACCTGCGGCACCAGCGGCAACGGCACCTGCGAGGACGGCGTCGACAGCAGCGACCAAACGTGTCGCACCGGCAGCGACTGCGCCGATTGCGGCGCGCGCAACAGCGGCGACACCGACTGGTCGTGTGTCGGACCCATCATCGACCCCGAAGCCCCGCGAGATGCAACGTGTGGGGCCCGTGGATGCGGGTACTCGGCGGAGTTTCCGCCCAACACCAACAACGCCTATTGCCAGTGCGATGACGCTTGCGTGGCGAACCGCAACTGTTGCGACGACTACCAAGCCGTGTGCGCCCCTGGTGCCTGGCAATGCCTCGCCAACGAGTACTGCGACGTCGCCAGCAAGCAGTGCCACTACGAAGCCATCACCATTGCGTCGATCACGTTGGACAGCTTGCCTGCCGGCGAGACGAAATCCTTTTCGTACACCGCGCGCCTTCCTCCCAACTGGACGACGTCGGGCACCTACAGCATCGCCTTCGTTCTCGGCGAAACCTGGATGAAATACGGCGCCGAAGGAACGGCCATTCCAGACCCCGAACAACCCGCTGTCCTCCCCGGCGAAAGCAGTTTGCAGCATGCCGCCGGCCTCTACGTCGACAGCCTCCAAGTTCCCGTGCGCGTCGACAACTCCAACGTCTTGAGCGTTGCCTTGAGTGCCGACACCACCTCCCTGGTGCTCGACGACACGCCCGACAACGCAAAGCCATTGCTCACGGCCAACGTGAAGGTCACGACGCCGGGTGTGCCGCTGAAAGGCAAAGCCACCGTCGCCTTTGAGCTCGAACTCCCAGGGCATACGTTGGATTTGTCGACGTACAGCCCGGCTGCGCCGACGGCGACCTACAGCGCAGACCGCACCTTTGACCTCAAGATTTTGCGGGGTTCGGGCATCGCCGCCGACGACGCCACCCTCGTCGGCTACTGTGCATGGTGCACGCTCGAATCCGACGAGGCCCGGGCGCTTTTTGATGCGTGGCGTGACGACGAAGACGCCATCATCGGCGCGACGCCTGACTCCATTGAGCTTGAGGAGTGTCGACGTCAATGCCGAGCCGATGGCGGCGACACCGACGACGGCGCGCGCAAATACGTCATTGAACAAGGGCCAGAACTCGACGTGTCCTTCCCGCTGGTGTTGTCGCAAAACGACGTGAAGGTGCTGAGCGAAACGCTCAACAACGTCGCGGCCAACGAAACCCTCAACACCATGACGAACGAAATCTCGGGCCACCTCGTCGTCAACGTCACGTCGGGCAGCACATCGGGCACGACACGGCTCCCCGTCGTCTTTCGCGCGCCGTCTGCGCCCAAGCAGGCCTCTGCGTTTGACGCGTACGAGCCGCAAGAGGCGCCGCCCGCCGCAGATGAATACGCCGGCCCCGACGGCTACCCCGAGAAGGACAACCTCACGCCGACCTTCTATCGCGGCTTTGGCAGCGAGTGGTTGGGCGCCGAAATGCAGGTGAAGAACGTCAGCAGCAAAGACCGCCGCAAGCAGGCGGTGGTGAAGCAGGCCTGGCAGGCAGACAACTTCTTCCGCATCAAGGTGCTGCAAGGCGACTACAACTTGCTGAAGATCGCCGGTGAAATCGACTTCGGCACCCGACGTGAAGCACGCCACAACAAGGCCAACGGCATCTTCATCGTGCCCAGCGTTCCCAGCGCGTCGACGGCGTTGAGCTTTTTGGAGTCGGGCGAGCTGACCAACACGCTGTTGTCGTTTGACTACGACCCGACGAATGAGGACGACGTATCGGACGCATGCGCCACGGAGGACGGGGTGGAGTCTTGCACGGTGGTGACGCCGGCGACGTTCAGCCCGACCAGCGTTCTCGACGACAACGGCGTCGAAGTGGGCGTGGGCGACTACGCCATCGTGTCAGACGACGACTCCATTTCGATTCAAATCACAAAAACCAAGGAGAAGCCGTTCTACAAGGGTCCGTTCGTGTTCAAGGCCGGGGTTTCGGCGTCGTTGTCTCTCGGCGTACGAGGCGGTTTGGTCTTTTCACGAGACGTCAACGCCGCTCCCGAGTTCGACTCCGACGTCACCGTCTTCTTGGGGCCGGTGGTGAAAGCCCAGGGAGCCGCCTTCGGCAAAGCACTGCTCGGCGTCTTGGGCATCTCATTGACGGGGACGGTGACTTTTGTGGAGTTGGACGTCTTGCCCGGCGTGACCGTCGGCTTGATTCAAGACCTGCGCAACGAAAACCAAGCAGACGAGTGTTGGTGGCGCAACGTCGGACGTGTGGCGTTCAACGCGCCGATGACGTTCAAGTCGATGGCAGGCGACGTCAAAGTCGCTGCCATCATCGAGCTCGAAATTGGGGACTTGTCGATCACCAAGACCCTGTACGAGTTCACGTTGTTCGAATGGGATGCTCCCTTTGTCAGAACTTGGGACATCTTCAGCTCGGTGAAACGGTTTGGCGTGGGTGCTGGCATGTGTGAAGGCGCGCCGCTTCCTGGCGTCGAGTGGAAGAGCCCGTTGGGATGCAAGACGACGACGGGCAAGGATGCGTACTGCCCCCTGGCGACGGGAAACTGGAACTACGGGGAGCGGCTGTACGTCGGACCGCAAAGCAAGGGCCGCCTCATCATTGATGGCGTGACGGAGTTGGGTGCCGACTGGCTGCGCATCGAGCCCGGCCCCCGAACCGACCACCGTGTGTCGTTCTCGCTCAACGAATCCACCTCTTTCTACGAAGATGGAGAATTCGAATTTGGCGACAACCGCGCCCTCGTTGCCGACCACTACTTCAACGAGAACGACGGGCGTTCGCTCGCGTTGTCTGGCGCGTTCAAGACGCGGACCAAGGGCGAAAGCCTCGTCGTCGAGTATGAGCTGTCAGAGCCCACCCGTCAGGCGCCTGACGTCATGCGTTGGATTGATGTTTCGCTTCACTCCGACGCGACCTTCAGCGCCGGTGGCGTCAGCATTCGGCACGAGACCGTCACGGGTGAAGAGGGCGCCTTCGTCACCGATGACGTCTGGCGGTTTGCCCGGAGCGTCGACAACGCCGATGCCTTCAAAACGCTCGACTACAACGGGCCCCCCACGTCGACGGCCTGGGCTACACGCGGCGTCCCCAACGAGTGGTGGGGGCGCACTGACCGTCCGCATTGGGTGCCAAACGCCGAGCGCGCCAACGTCAAGTGGATTGCAGGCGGACCTGACATCGGCATTCTCGGCGACATGCCTGCTGCTGGCTGGTTCCGCCGCACCTTCATCGCCAGCAGCAGCAGCTATGTGGCGACGCTGTTCTGCGACGACGACTGCGACGTCTATGTCGACGGAAATCTCGAGCGCAACTACAACCTCAACGAAGGATGGGAGTGGTTCACCATCGACACCCTGCCAGGCGTGCCGCATGTGTTGACGGTGAAGCTGAACAACCACGGTGGTGACGCCGGATTCGCCCTCGTGTTGAAAGACGAGGAGAACCTCACGCCCATCGGGTGCGGCTTCATGCCGAACACCAAGGCGCTGCTCCCGGGCCAGCAGATCACCTCCTGCGACGGCTCACATCGGCTTGTGCACCAGGGCGACGGCAACGTCGTCATCTACGACGCGCAAGACGGCGTGGTGTGGGCGACCAACACGTTTGGGCAGACCACCACCAAACTGCAGCAACAACTCGACGGCAACATCGTGCTGTACACGACCGACGGCGTGGCCTGGTCGACGTCGACACCCGACAACTTCGGCGCGTACTTGCAGCTGCAGAACAACGGTGGCCTCGAAGTCCGCAACGGCCATGAAGGCAGCACCGTGCTGTGGTCACGTTGAGGGGCACCATGAACAGAACCATCTGGCTGTTGGGCTTGGCACTTGTCGGGCTCGGATGCGACCCGGAGACCGCCCCGTCGGTGCAAGAGGCGGACAGCGGCTTTTCACCGACGGCACATGCCTTGTCGTTTCCCAATTTCGCAGGATTCGTATCGACGGCTGTGTTTGACGCGCAGGCCGCCCGGCGCATGTTCGGCGATGCCGTCTGCGTGTCGCCGGGCGCCGATGAAGACTGTGTGTTGAAGTCGTCTGCCCAGCAGTGGATCGACGAGGTCAACGGCTCCACGCGAGGGGGTTTGTGTGAGGGCTTTGCAGCGTTGTCTCATTTGCACTGGGCCCAACAAATCCCGAGCACTCCATTTGCCGAGCGCAGCATCGTCGACGTGGGTCGTGGCGAGGGCACGGTCGACCGAGAACTCGCCTACTGGTTTGCGTCGCAGTACGCGCCCGGCGTGGCCGACGCCACCCGGCTGGTGACGGCGACAGAGTTGGCAGAGCGGCTCACCGCCTCGTTTCTGCTGGGGTCGGCGGGCGAGACCTACCGCGTCGGCATCTTGCGTGTCGAAAACGGCCGGGTGTTTGGTGGACATGCCCTCTCGCCCTATGCCCTCCACGACGCGGGAGACGGGAAGTGGGAGGTGGCGGTCTACGACAGCAACTTCCCCGGCGAGGAGCGTCGTCTGCTGCTCGACCTCGTCGACGACACTTGGGAATATGTCGCATCGACGAATCCAGACACGCCAGAAGGTCTGTATGCAGGGGGCCCAGGCAACTTCAATCCGCTCTACTTGACGCCAAACTCGTCGAGGTTGCAGCAGCACAGCTGTGCGTTCTGCGGCGAAGACAGCGCTGGGCTGGGACAGTCCATCGGGTTCCACGGCGCCATGGACGTTCGCGTGGCCGACGAACTCCGTCGGTTTTCAGGGCCGTCTGAGAATGGCCTGACGTCGGCCACCGACGGAGCCTCCATCACCCCCATCTTCACGGAGCTGGGCCTCGACCACACCCCCTACGTGGTTCGCCTTCCAGAAGCCCAGGATGTCTCCATCCTCGCCACCCCCCGCGGGGCCCCGCTGGCGGCCGATGACGCGATGGCCATCACCAGCTACAGCGCACGCCGGACCGTGTCTGTTGCGGGCGCGGTTCTCGGCGGCGGCCATCAGCTCGACATTCAAGAAAATGTCGCATTGGCTACATATGCCACGTCGACGAACAACGGCGGCCCCCTGCGCATGTCGACGACAACGGCAGACGGCGAGGACGTGACCTTCAGCCTCGAGGTCGACAGCACCGCCGAGGCGGGAACCTTCCTCGGCCTGCGCCTGACCGACGACGGTGCGGTCGAGTTCGCCTTCGACACGGGCGACCAGCCCGCCCACGTCCGACTGGAGGTGGAGCTGACCGATGATGAAGGAACGTCGAGCGCCACCTACGTCCTGGACGACCAACCGTCAGAAACGCTGTCTGGCGACCTCGACGACCTCACCTCCGGTGCGGCGGTGTTGTCTGTCGACGTGGACGGCGATGGCGTCGAAGACGACACTGTCGTCTCGCTGCCCTGCAACACGCCTGAAGACTGTCCATCGTTTGGCAACGACGGCGACATCGTTCCCACCGATGAAGACAACTGCCCGCAACACGCGAACCCCGACCAATCCGACCTCGACGGCGATGGCGTTGGCGACGCCTGCGACGACGACGCCGACGGTGATGGCGTTGTGAGCGCTGAAGACTGCAACGACAGAGACGACAGCGTGACGGCATCGTGCCGGTGCGCAGCTGGACGCTGGAACGACGACGACAACGACGAAACGCCATGCGTGTTGTGCACTCCAGGGTCCTATTGCGCAGGCGGTGACGCGGCCGCGCTCGCCTGTCCGGCGGGAACCTCCGATGACGACGGTGATCCAGCGACGCCATGTCAGACGTGTGCTCCAGGCGGCTTTTGTGAAGGAGGTCCCTCTGCCTTCGAACTGTGCGCGCCAGGGACGTGGGATGACGACAACAGTGCGCAAACGGCGTGCGTTGCCTGCGCCGCTGGCGAGTACTGCGCAGGGCAATCAGCGGCGCCGACGCCTTGCGCCGCCGGAAGTCGAGACCACGATGACGACCCCGCGACGCTGTGCCTCCTTTGCGAGGCCGGGTCCTACTGCGAAGGCGGGACGGCGCTGCCCAGCGCCTGTCCAGCAGGGAGCCATGACGACGACAACGACGCCGCCACGCCCTGCGTCGACTGCAGTGCAGGCGAATACTGTGCGGGAGGTGCCGCCGGTGCCTACACGTGTTCGCCAGGCTCGGTCGACGACGACGACGACGCCTCGACGTCTTGCGCGCCGTGTTTGGCAGGCACCTTCTGCCCCGGTGGAAACACGCCTGCGTCAGCTTGTCCGGCGGGCACCGAGGACGACGACGGAGATGCTGCATCCCCCTGTGCCTCCTGCGCCGCGGGCAGCCATTGCCCCGGTGGCGATGCGCCCAGCGAAGTGTGTGCGCCCGGGACCGAAGACGACGACGCCAGCGCGGCCACGCCGTGTGTGGCTTGCCCGGCGGGAACGTATTGCGCAGGGGGCGCCGAGGCGGCCGTCGAGTGCATGCTCCCAGAAGTGGACGACGACGACGACGCAACCACAGCCTGTGTGCCGCGGATTGCATGGTCCAAGACCATTGGAGCGCCCGGCGACGCCCGGCCAACAGGATTCAGAGACCAGGACGTGGTCGTCGACGGCGCAAGCGGACGCGTGTTCTTCGCCACGTCGTGGACCGGCGCGATGAACATCGACGGGACGAACTTGTCGTCGCCTGGCGCCAACACCGCCATCGTCACGTTGTCGCCCGCAGGAGACGTGCAGTGGGTGATGCACATTTCGCCGGGCGCCATCATCAAGCGCATGGCACTGACAGACGACGGTGACGTCGTCGTCGCCGGGTCACTCGGGGGCGCGACGGGGACGCACGGTGCGGCGACCTACGCATTCCCCGGCGGCGTGGCGCAGCCCTGTGCGTTGGCCTCTTGTGAGTTGACGACGGTGGACGGCGCATTTGTCGCCCGCGTCTCTGCCAACGACGGAGCGCTCCAATGGCAACAAACGTTTGGCACCAACGACTACACCGAAGCCCGCGGGCTGTTTGTCGACGGCGGAGAGGCCGTCGTGGTCGCATCCCTCTATCCCGTGGGCGGCACCGTCACGGTAGGCGTGGACGACCATGTGGCGCTGGGTACGTCGGATGGTCTGGTGGCGCGCTTCGATGCATCCACTGGAGCGGTGGTCGGCTCCTTCACCATGAACTCAGCCGCGGGCGACATCTCGCCCAACGCCGTTGCGGTCGACGCCAACGGGGACATCGTCGTTGTCGGCCGACAAACGGGAGCATCTGAGTTGGGGGGCATCGCATTGGCACATGCCGGCGGTGGGATCGACGGATTCGCCGCTGCCTTTTCCACGACGGGCACCGGGCTGTTCGCCACCACTTTGCTGGCGGATGTGAATGAAGAAGAGTTGTTCGACGTTCGCCCGGCCGCCGATGGCAGCACCTATGTGTCGGGCCGCTATCAGAGCACCACCACCGTCGACATGACGACGTACGCAGTTGCTGCAGGCAACTACGGCGAAGTGCTCGCCAAGGTCGGTGCCGACGGCGTCGTTGACTGGATGCAGCTCGGCGAAGGCACAGGACAAGGGTTTCCCTTTGCAGTGGGCCTGAGACGCATCGTCGTCGACACCACGACGGGCACCGAGCAGGTACGCTTTGCGTCGCGGATGCCCGACGGTGACAGCTTCGGAGGCACGACCTTCAACGTCCCCGCTGGCGTCCTCTTCGACAGCTTGATGCGCACGCTGTCTGTCGACGCGAGCACCGGACTTGTCGCACCTCCTGTAGACGCCGACTTCTTCGCAACCAGTTCGGCCTCGACCTTTGGGTTGACCACCGCCACGACAACGGTCGACGGCCGAACGCTCATCGTTGGCTTCTTTGACGCCAACACCACCGTCGACGACGTCGCTTTGACGACAGAAGGAAGCTACGACCAATTCATCCTTCAGCTGGCCCGGTGAACCTGCGGCGGCGCGACGCTGTGGACGTCGGTCGCGCCGCCACCGACCTCGGTTGCTTCGCTGCCAGCCGGGTCGGCTGCGACAGACCGATGCGGGGGGATTGCAGGATGCAGCCGCAGGTCAGGCGGCGCCCACAGGACGCACCTCGACGTTCACGTCGATCCCCTCTCGTACACTTTGCGTGACCACACAGAAGTCTTCGAACACCTCCATGCAGCCCTGCAATGCTTCGTCGCTGGCGTCGAGTTCCGGCGACAGCACGACGTCGACCCGCCCGACGCGCAGCCGACGCTCTGCATTGCGCACAATCTCCATCTCCACCGTCGACGTCAGGTTGCGCAGGGGCTGCTTCTTCTTCTGCAAGCAGAACAACAAACTCGCCGACAAGCAGTTGCAGATGGCCGCCGCCAACACGCGCGCGGCGTTGGGCGCCTCGTCGTTGCCGAGGGGAGCCGGCTCGTCGATGTAGAGGTCTTCGTAGTGCTCTTTGTCGAAGGTGACTTTGAATTCATAGGAGTCGATTTGCTCCATCTGAACTTTGAACTTGTGCAGGACTTCGGTCATGTGTGCCTCCATTGCAGGGCCAGCATAGCCACCGTCACCTCCACGAATTCAATGCCGCCAGCCCCGTCAGCACCATCCCGATGACGGCCGAGAAGGCACCGATGAGCACGGGAATGGGGCTGGTGCTCAACAGCACCTCTCCCAAAATGCCAACGGGCATGACCAGCCCAACCAACGAAAAAGCAGCCGCCGCCTTTCGAAGGGCGTCGTGACCGACGCCTTTGGCAAGCACAAACCCAGTCACGACATTCAGCAGCGCCAACAAGTTGCCGTGCACGTGGGCGAGTTTGGCCTCGAAATGGGCGCCGTTGTTGGAGGCGGCAATCCAAGCAGCTTTGTCGGGGTGAAAATCGCGCAAGTAGATCAAGACAAACCCATAGGCCGCGAACGCAGCCAGGGTGAGCATGCCGACAGCAACGTTGAAACGGCCGGACGACAGCGAAGACGAGGAGGAGAGTGAGGAGGTCATCTTGGAGTCCGCCGGCGGCGCATTTGCACGTCCGCCCTTTAGTTAGTAAGCACTAACTTACAAACCAGTGGCGTCCTGACAAGCGCCCGACCTTCATTGCGAGGATCCACCATGAAACGCTCCGTCTTATTCGCCGTTGCGGTTGCCACCTTTGCCCTCCTGGCGGTGGCGGCCATCGCCAAAGACAAAGGCCACACCCACGCCGAAAACGCGAAGGCATCGCCCTACGACTTGCGCCAAGTCATGCAGCACTTGTCATCGTCACAGCAGCAAATCCAAACAGGCTTGCTGATGAACAACCGCTTGATGGTTGCCAAAGGCGCTCATGCCATCGCCCACCATCCGATGCCCAAAGGGGGCATCAAGCCCTACATCAAGAAGAACCACGCCGCGCTGAAGTCCACCATTCGCGCGATGGACGAGCAGGTGCACAACTCGGCGGTGTCGTTGTTCAAGCAAAGCTCGACGGCGTCCATGCTGGAGCTGCAGGCTCTCAACGACCGCATGGTCAAAGGTTGCATCAGCTGCCACAATGCGTTTCGCGATTGACGACGTCGTCATTGCAGGAGCGCGTCACGCTCTTTGCCCGTTCCTCTGCTCCTTTTGAGAATGCCATGGCCACCAAACGCATGCCGTCTGCACAGCGCCGCACTCAAATTGCGGAGGCGGCGCTCAAACAACTCGCGCATGATGGGCAAAAGGCGTTGACCCTCGTCGAGTTGGGACGAGCGGTCGGAATTTCAGACGTCAGCGTGCTGCGGCACTTCGCAGACAAAGCCGCGGTGGTCGCTGCGGCGGTGGCGTTGTTTGGCGAACTTCTCGACGAAGACCTGCCCGATGACATCGAAGATCCGATGCGGGCGCTGGGGGCGTTCTTTGTGCGACGTTTGCACAAGGTGCGCGACCGGCCGGAGCTGATGTCCCTCGCCTACAACACACGATTGCGGGACGCGGCGGATGGAGACCCCGCCGCCGTGGCTGCGGTGGATGCTCACATGGCACGCTCCGCTAAGTTTGTGCGCACTCGCATCGAGCAGGCGCAGGCCGCCGGACAGATGTCACGAGAGGTGCCGGCCCAGATGTGGGTGTGGTTGGTGGCGGGTGTGCTGCGCGGCGCGGCCGTGTCGTTGCCGGCATCGCTGCAAGACGAAGACCTCGCAAAGCTAAGCCCCGAGCGGACTTGGGAAATCGTGGAGAAGCTGCTGCGGGGGCAGCTGGCGCCAACCACCGAGTGACAGGCGCTATCCGTCGTCGGAGGTCGACGTCGGGGGGGGCAGCAGCAAATCTTCGAGAAAGAAGGCACTCAGCTCTGCGCGCCCGCCGAGCTCGGCCTTCTGATAGAGCTTGTTGGCCTGCTGCCGCACGGTGGCGTCGGATGTGGCTCGCACCTGCGCCACTTCTTTGAAGGTCAGCCCCTTGAGAAGAAGGAGACCCACCTCTTTTTCGGCAGGGGTCAGCGCCCACGCCTCGAACTGACCGTCAATGGCCTCGCCCAGCCCTTTCATGAGGTCTTGGGCCTCAGCCCGCCAGCGCTCGGCATCAGCGTGCACGTCTGCCAGCGTGACCTTCATTTCATCGAGTTCGCGTTGCGCCTCATAGGCCACATGCTGCAGCTCCCGAACCACTTGGCCGGCTCCATAGACCGCCATGATGGCCAAGAACGCTTCCAGCCATGCATGGATGGGCGGTGCACCCGCCATGACGTCCAGCGCGACATCCAACGCCATCAACACACCAGTGGCGCCGAGGATCCACAGCACTTTCTGCAATCGGCGGCGTCGAACATTTGCGCGTACGACCGCGTTTTCTTCTTTGTTTTCAACAGCCTTCAACGTCGTACATCCGTGCGATGGCCCGAGCTCTGCCAGGCGCATACCCCAAGAGTGCACCAGACACCCAGCGGGTCAACAGCATGCTCTTGCCGATCGTTTTGTTCCAATTGATGTCATCTGCTTCGCCGGGATGTCCGTCGAGTGTGAGCTATGCAGAGGCCTTGCAGCGAATGGGGGAACGTCCGTCGGTGCGGTCAGCTGAGACCGCCGCCAACGCCTGGGCCGCAGCAACACAGTCCACGCCGCCATGGACGGGCTCCCTCTCTGCCTCGGTGGAGCCCGCGTTTCGGGGCTGGCCCCAGAATCAGATGGGGCCAGAGGGGGCGCTCGAAGTTCGACACACGTTCTTGCTGAGTGGAGCGGCATCGAGTCGCCGAGACGTCACGCGCCTGGCCGCGCAAGCTGCCCGTGAAGGGCTGGAGGTGGCGAGGTTTCGCGACCGGCTGCAGCTGTTGGAGCTCTTCACAGAAGTGGAGCTGCGCCAAGACCTGCTCGCGCTCGCACGTCAGGAGCGGCAGCTGGCAGATGGATTTGTCACCGCGCTGCGAAAGGCGCGTGCACTCGGGGAAGCGCTCGACGTCGACGTCGCGCGGGCGACTGCATTTGCGGCGCAGCTCGAGCTGAGCGTCACGGAGCAGGAGGGCCGTGTGTACGAAGCGCAGCTCGCGCTGTCGGACCTCTTGGAATGCCAAGGTGTCGGCGGACTTCAGGTGCGTCGTGAGGTCAGCGAAGACGACGTGGATGACGAAGTCCGGCTTCCGTCGTCACTCGCGCGCACCCAGGTGGAGCAAGAAGGGGCCGCGCTGCAACAGCTTGACGACGAAGCCGCCTCGTCGCTGGGCGTTGGCCTTCGCGTCGAGGCCGACGGGCCGGGCACGGCGCGCGGGATGGCGCTGGTGTCGTGGCAGTGGCCTCTGTTTGAAGACGGTCACGTCGAGCGCGCCGCGCAGCGGGCGCAACTGCACCTCGCCGAAGCGCACGCACTGCAACAAAAGTCGACGGACGCACATTTGCTGTCGATGGCGCTGCACGAAGTGGAGCACACCGCCGAAGTGCTGATGACCCTGCAGCAAAAAGTCTGCCCTGCACTGGAGCAGACTGCAGACCTCGAGCTGCGGGCCTTTCAAGCCGGACAAACCACCTCAGCCGTCGTCATGCGTGCCCAGGCCGCCGCGTTGTCGGCTCGACGTCAACGAACAGCCGCCACCGTGGCGCACCACCGTGCCGTGCGCCGACTTCGGCTGGTGCAAGCCGCCTCAGGAGACCCCCAATGAAGGCCATCAGGTTCTTGTCGCTTGGAGCGACGTTCATCGCCATGGGCGCCGTCGGCTGTGCCGAGCCGCCACCGCCGCCCTTGCAAACGAATCTTCCGTCCAACGCGCTCAACGGACGATGGACGACGCCGCGCCCCGCACATGCGCAGCCGTCGCTGGCGGCGACAGCCGAAGTCGTCGCGCACCCGTTTGCCGACGTCGTCGTTGCCTCTCCCGTCGAAGGCCGCCTGGTGGACCTCCGTCGCGCCCCTGGCGACCACGTCGACACCGGCGACGTCGTGGCCGTCGTGCAGAGCCCGTTGTTGGCTGCAGCGGCTGTTCGTGTGGTCGGGCTGGAGCGAGAAATCAAGTTGCTTGAAGGGCGCCTGACGCAGCTGGCGGCCCTGCAGCAGACCGGCCTCGCTCGACGAGAAACACTGTTTCAGCTGGAATTGCGCCGCGCGGAAGCAACCTCAGCTCGAGACGAAGCCGCAGCGACGCTTCGTGCTGCCGGCGCCCAGATGAACCATGCCTCGCGCTTGGCAGTTCGAGGAGGGCGACTTGTCGTTGTCGCTGGCGCTCCTGGAGTGGTCACAGCATTGCACCATGCCCTCGGTGAGGGCGTCGCTGCAGGCGACCCCATCGCGACCGTCGCGTCGATGGCGACGCCGCGGGTTCGGGCGCAGCTTCCTGTCGGGCTCCTCACCCAGGAGCGACTTTCGTTCACGTCGTCGACTGGAACATGGTCGGCGCGGCGATTGGCTGTCGCCCCTGCCGTTCGCCCCAGCGACCAGACGCGCGTGGCGTGGTTTGAAGTCGTCCACGACGACAACGCGTCAACAGAAGGGCCCGCCATTGGAGAAAGGGGGGTGTTGTCGCTTCCGGCCGCCGAGGCGACGAGGTCTTCTGCTGAAGCGAGCTCGTCAACGTTGTGGTCGGTCCCCGCTGGCGCGGTTCACGTCGACAACGCCGGTGCGACGGTGACCGTGCGCCGTGCAGGCACGCACCGAACTGAGGGGGTCGATGTCGTGCACCGCGACAAACACCACAGCGTTGTCCGCGGCGCGCTCTCTGCCACCGACGAGGTCCTGGTCGTCGACAGCAAGGAGATGACGCCATGATGGAGCGGCTGTTGCTTCCTCCGCTGCGCCACCCGCGGGCGACGGTGTTCGTCGGACTGGCCTTGTTGTTGGGGGCTGCGAGCTTCTTGCCGAAGCTGAAGCTCGACGCCCTGCCCGACGTCACCCCCAACCAAGTGGTGGTGCTGACCGTCGCCCCAGGCCTCACCCCCGACGAGGTCGAGCGCCGGGTCACACGCCCTGTCGAGGTCGCCGTCGCCGCCACCCCCGGCTTGAAAGAGCTGCGCTCGCTGTCGCGCTACGGCGTGTGCAGCGTCGTAGCAACGTTTGACGATGACATGGATGTGCTGCAGGCACGTCAGCTCGTCGGAGAACGGTTGTCGACGGTGGCGTTGCCAGAAGGGGTGGAGCGGCCGGCCCTTGGCCCTCTCACAGGCGGTCTGGGGGAGGTCTACCACTTCATGTTGCGCTCCCCCGAGCGCACCCCCGCCGAACTTTTGGAGCTGACCGAGTTACGCGTGGCGCCGCTGCTGCAAAAGATTGACGGTGTCGTCGAGGTCAACACGTGGGGCGGCCGCGTCCGCACCTTTGAGGCCACGGTCTCGCCATCCAAGTTGGCGGCGCAACAGCTGACGCTCGACGACGTGCAGACCGCCATCGATGAAGCAGTAGGCGGCCGTGCTGGAGCGGCGTTGGTGGAAGGCTCACAGCAAGCACTGTTGCGCTCGGTGGCATACCCACAGACGCCAGAAGAACTCGGTGACGTCGTGGTGCACGCTTCGCCCGAGGCTGGTGTCGTGCACTTGCGTGACGTGGCCACGCTGGGCGAAGGCGCCTTGCCTCGACTGGGGGCCGCCTCTGCAGACGGCAAAGGCGAAGTCGTTTACGTGATGGTGCAGATGCTGAAGGGGGCCAATGCGCTGCAGGTCGTCGAGGGCATCGAAGAAAAGATGCCTGCCGTTCGTGAAGCGCTCCCCGACGACGTCGTCATCGATGTCGTGTACAGCCGTCGCGACATTGTCAGCGCAACACTGGACACCGTCGGCAAGAACCTCCTCGAGGGTGGCTTGCTGGTCATGGCCGTCCTCTTTTTGCTGCTGGGGAGCGTCCGTGCTGGCTTGTTGGTCGCGTTGACCATTCCGGCGTCGATGCTCGTCGCCGTCATGGGGATGGTGCTGTTTGACATCCCAGGCAACCTCATGAGTCTCGGCGCCATTGACTTTGGGCTGCTCGTCGACGGCGCCGTCGTGGTGACCGAGACGCTGTTTCACATGCGCGACGACGACCACGCCAATGACGATTCGGCATTCGACGTCGCACGTGCCATGCAGACCGTGATGGTGCGTGTGGGCCGGCCCGTGTTTTTCGCGGTGTTGATCATCGCCTTGGTGTACGTCCCCATCCTCACCATGAGCGGCGTCGACGGGAAGCTGTTTCGACCGATGGCGAGCACCGTCATCTTCGCGTTGTTTGCTGCCTTGGTGCTGTCGTTGACGGTCGTCCCCGCCGCCGCGTCGTTGGTGCTGCGCCCTCAAGACATTCCGAGTCGACCTCCCGCCATCGTTTGCTGGTTTGAGCGCCAATACGCTCCGCTCTTGGCGTGGAGCATGCTGCACCCCAAGGTGATGGGCGCGATCGGCGTGTTGTTGCTGGGGGTCGGCGTCGTCGCCGGTGCTGCATCCGGCACGAGCTTTGTGCCCACCCTCGACGAGGGCGACCTCGTCATTCAGACCTCCCGCGCGCCAGACATCCAGCTGAACGCGGCGGTTGCTCGCGCGGGGAATCTGGAGGCAGCACTGGTCGAGCATGTCCCGGAAGTGCAGCAAGTCGTCTCACGCATCGGCAGCCCCGCCGTCGCCACAGACATCATGGGGCTGGAGCAGGCCGACGTCTTCGTCCGCGTGGCGCCGAAACACACTTGGCGCAAAGGCCTCACCAAAGAGCGGCTGATTGAAGACGTTCAGGCCGTCCTCGACGTCGTCGACCCCAACGGTGACCCCGCCTTCACCCAGCCCATCCAAATGCGCTTCAATGAAATGCTGGAGGGCGAAGTCAGCGACGTCAGCCTCAGCGCCTTCGGGCCAGACCTTCAAGTGTTGCAGCGCTACGCACAAGCGCTTGCCGAGCAGTTGCGCAACGTCCACGGCGCCACCGACGTCCGCGTGCGGACGCCCCCCGATGTCAAACTGGTGGAGGTGCGTCCTCGACTGCGAGATGCTGCGCTCCGAGGACTCACCCCTGACGACGTCGCACAGCAAGTCGAAGCCCTGCAAAAGGGGCTGCACGTCGACAACACCTGGGTGGGGCCGCTGCAGATTCCGCTGACGTTGCGGCTGCCTGCCCAGCGAACCGCGTCGGAAGTGGCGGCGACGCCCATCGCACTCCCGCATGGCGGCCTCACGCGCCTCGACGACGTCGCCACCGTCGTGGAGCGTGTCACCCCAAGCTTGGTCAGCCGCGAGGGCGGAGAACGTCGCGTCGTCGTCGGATTCAATGTGCGGGGCCGCGACCTCGGCGATGTCGCCCACGACGCCGAAGCAGCTGTTGCTCCCGTGGACCGCCCCGACGGCGTCCGGCTGGAGTGGGGCGGGCAGGCGGCCACCCTTGCGGCGGCGCAACAGCGCCTCCTCGTCGTCATTCCGGGTGTCCTCCTGCTCATTCTGCTGGTGCTCGTGCTGACGTTCGCCGAAGTTCGTCCGGCGGTGGTGGTCTTCGCACATGTTCCGCTCGCCAGCGTCGGAGGCGCCCTCGCGTTGTTCAGCCGAGGACTGCCGGTGTCGATTTCTGCCGCCGTCGGGTTCATCGCCCTCAGTGGCATTGCTGTGCTCAACGGCGTCGTGCTGATGAATGAAATCCTTCGTCTCGAACGTGACGGCGTCCCGCCTGATGAAGCTGCGGCCCAAGCCGCCCGCTCTCGGGCCCGGCCGGTTTTGATGACCGCGCTCGTGGCAGCACTCGGCTTCATCCCCATGGCGATGTCGTCCGGCATCGGCGCTGAGGTACAACGCCCGCTTGCCACCGTCGTCATTGGCGGGCTGGTAACGTCGACCCTGCTGACGTTGGGTCTGCTGCCGAGCCTCTACGCAGCCCTGCGGTCGAGCCCCAAGGACGCGGAGTGGGTCGCCGTTGTCGAGGAGGAGCCATGAGGCGGTTTGCCGCCACAGGAATGCCCGACCGAGATTGGTGGGATGCATTGTGGCCAGCCCCCGACGCGGTCTTGCGCGTGTTGGGCATGCGGGAAGGCATGTCGGTCGTCGACTTGTGCTGTGGCGACGGGCTGTTCACGACGCCACTGGCCAAGTTGGTCGGTGATGGTGAAGTCGTGGCCGTTGACCTCGACAATGAACTGCTGGAAGCCGCGCGGATTGATGCCGCCAATGCACAACAGCAGAACATCAAATTTGTCGAGGCCGATGCCATGGACCTCGACACTTTGGTGGATGGGGCCGTCGACGCTGTGTTCATTTCCAACACGCTCCACGGCGTCCCAGACGTGACCGCCTTGGCTGCGAGAGTCCGGAGGGTGCTGCCCTCCACGGGCGTGTTTGTCGTCGTCAACTGGTGGCCGCGGCCTCGCCAGGAGACTGTGGTGCTGGGTCAGCCACGTGCCCCGCGAGATGACTTCCGGCCAAACGCTTGTCGTGGTTGATGGACGGCAGCTGCACCTTGGCGGGTGCAAGGCGATTCCGTACGCGACTTCCCATCGTCCTGCACAGATCTCCGCGCACAAACGGGCACGACGAACGTACGCAACGGGCGAGGCTGTCAAACCGCCTGTCGTCGACGTGGTGCAACAGCCTCACGCCCGGCATCGCGTGCGCGCGACGCCCTCATTCGCGATTCACAGCGCCCGCGTTGTGGGGTCGGAGGTCATGGTGCGCTTGTTTTCTCTGTTGTTTGCCTTCATCGCCTTGTCGCCCCTCGCCTGTGACGGCTGCGTGCCCGTGCCCCCCGGCCACGGCGCGACCTGCACGGAGCCAACCGAGTGCGGCGGCGAGACGCCGATGTGCTCTGGTGGATTCTGCGTCGCTTGCGTCGAGACCACCGACTGCAACGGTGCCGACGTCTGCGGCAGCGGCCTGTGCGTCGAATGCTCCACCGATGAAGACTGCGGCGCAGGCGAGCCCATCTGCAACGCCCTCACCCACCGGTGTGGCGAATGCGCTGTCTCCGACGACTGTGGAGTCGCCGAGCCTGTCTGCCTCCCAGAGGGAGAGTGTGCCCGCGCCTGCGAAAACGACACCGACTGCGACGACAACGACGTGTGCGACTCGGCCCTTGGAGCCTGTGTCGAGTGCGCGGTCGACGACGACTGCCCGGCAGACGAGCCGCTGTGTTCTCCTGACCTGCGGGAGTGCCAAGAGTGCCTCGTCGCCGACGACTGTGGTGCCGCAGAGCCGTTCTGCATCGACGGACGTTGTGAGGAGTGCATCCAGAACACCGACTGTGGAGCGACGTGCGTGTGCAACGCCGATTTGGAGTGTCAGTCGGGCTGTGACGCCGACGACGACTGCAATGGAGGTGAGGCCCATTGCGATGTGAACCTTCGCCAATGCGTCGAATGCGTCGACGACGGCCACTGCGGTGGTGAAGACCCAGTCTGCGTCGACAACGAGTGTGCCGAATGTCGAGAAGACAGCGACTGCCCCAGCGGTCGCCCCGTTTGTGACGAAGGCGAGTGCCAAGACTGAGGGAGGGTGGGTGGCCTTTGCGTTGGGAGTTGCCGTCGACGACGTCAGGGCCGAACCACAGGCCGTCGTCCATGGTTGAGCACCGCGCCGCCGACTGGAGTCGTCGGTGACGAGCAGCATGACCCCCTCTTTCTAGGGCCCCTTGCCCTCGACGCAGTCGCGCTTGCATGCGACAGCCTCCCAGACCGCTGCGGTTGACGGCGCGACAGGCAAGACCTTCTTTGCCAAATGCGTTTTCAACTCTTGCTCGTCGACACCGACGGTGTCGTGCTCACCTCGGACGGAGTCCCCGCCCTCAACGGCATCTCGCCAGCCGCCGCGCTGATGTTCGACACCATGGCCGACGCCTTCGACAAGAAGGACGCGCTGCTTGCTCGCTTTCCGTCCGCCGAAGTCGTCGTCACCGACGACGAAACCGGCAACGTCTGGTCTTTTTGCGGCGACGACGGCAGCCCGCAAGGACGGCCCCGTCTCAACGCGGCGTCCCTCACCCAACACACCCCCATCGCTGGTCACGTCATCCGTGCGTTCACCGCTCGTCGACGACGAAAGGCAGCGCGCGCTCGCTCGCTCGGAGCCCCCCATGCATTGGCTCACACCACAGAACCGCAAGGACGGCCTCGTTGTCGTCCCCCGCCCCCGCCCAGCTCCATGTTCTGCCGACGACATCCGCCGGTGGAGCGACGCGGGCATCAACACCGTTGTCTCCCTTCTGCGCGACGACGAACAGCGCGAACTCGGCCTCGCCGACGAGGGCATCCGCTGCCGTGAAGTCGGCATCGCCTTCGCCCGCATTCCCGTCGACGACCGCGGGCTCCCCGACTCCGGCATCGACTTCGTCCAACGCTGCTTGCGCCTTCACGAACTCCGGGCGTTCGGCGCAACCATCGCGGTTCACTGTCGTGCGAGCATTGGCCGCGCGACGCTGATGGCGGTGGCATTGCTCGTCCTCGACGGCCTCTCTCCACAAGAGGCGCTGTCGCACGTCGCCCACGCCCGTGGCCGGGATGTCCCCGACACCGACGAGCAGCGACAATGGCTGCTGCAACTGCCGTCGCTGGTGAGGTCCGTCCGGCAGCTGCAGACATGGTGACCACCTAGACGGCGCGACGCATCAGCTGACCGTCGTCGACGGAGAGGATGCTCGTGCGCATCGATCACACCATGACCGGGCGTCGTCGAGGCTCTGGTGCGCGGTGATGTCGACTTTGATGGGAAACACCCACCCAAACGCCGCGATCGCGCCTCGAAGAAAGGAGTTCGGCGACACGAGAGCGACGCCGCAAACTGCACGCTCCAGCGACGCCTTGTCTTTCCAGAACGAAGACGCCTCCTCTTGGATGCTGCGCGGTGGCGACGACAACGTCGACAAGTCGACCACGAGGCACACTCTGCGTTGCGCGGGCAACGACAGGAGCGAGGCGTGGAGCTCATTGCTGTGCTTGAGGTACGCGCCTTCGTCGAGCTTGTCGGGAAAGACCACTTCCCAGACGCGCTCGTCTGCTTTGTCGAGCCGAATCTCCCCCATGTGTCCTCCGCAACCCCTTTCTTAGGATCCCTTGCCGAAGACAGCAAACGGGCCCGGCCGACTTCGACCTCTGCCGCGGGGCACCAGACCCGACCGACGTCGCTGTCGTCTTTCGACGCGATGCAAACCACCCCAGCAGCGCTACACTGCAGCGCGAACTGCAGACAAAGGACGACGGCCATGACCACGCCCCTCCCCTCCCCCATGCCCACGCGGCGCGCTTGGCCGTTGTTTGTGATGTCGCTGCTCTTCGGCGCCGAAGCCTCGGCCCACATGAGCATGACGTCTCCTGTGGCGCGGTACCCCATTGTCGTCGGCAACGAGAACAAGGCCTGCCCCTGTGGCGTCGGTGACAGCAACCGCCTCTGTGACAACCCTGACGACCGCAGCGACCCCGACCGCTCGACCGACCGCATCAACACATTCACCGCAGGCGAGGTCATCACCATCCGGTTCGACGAATACGTCGCCCATGCCGGCCGCTGGCGCGTGGCGTTCGACCCCGACGGGGCAGACCTCGACGACTTCAACGCCAACATTCTCCTCGATGTTCCAGACCCGGCTGGAAGCACCGGCAACATCGGCCAGGGCTCGTTGTGGGAGTTGCAGGTCACCCTTCCCGACATCGCCTGCGACAACTGCACCCTTCAGCTGGTGCAGATGATGGATGGCAACACCGTCGACCCCGTCCCCGACCCCGCCGGGCGCTCGTCGTACTACCAATGTGCCGACCTCGTCCTCACCGCGGCTGCGGCTGCCGACGGAGGCACCGCCGACGCTGGCGTGGCAGACGCTGGCGCAGCTGACGCCGGCACTCACATGCCTACAGACGCTGGAGGCGACGTTCACGACGCCGGTGACGACGTCATCGACGCTGGAGACGACCTCATTGACGCTGGCGGCGACGTCATCGATGCGGGTGACGACGTCATCGACGCTGGTGGCAACGATCCCGATGCGGGCGACGACATCGTCGACGCTGGTGGCAACGATCCCGACGCTGGCGACGACGTCATCGACGCTGGTGGCAACGATCCGGATGCGGGTGACGTCCTCGACGCGGGAAGCGACGCTCAAGACGCTGGGGATGGCGTCGTCGATGCGGGCGATGGCAATGCCCCTCCTCCGCAAACATCTGGATGCACTTGTGACGCCTCCGACCCGTCCGACTCGGTCGCTCTCATGGCGCTCTGCGCGGTCGGGCTGCTGGGCGCCGCGTTCCGACGTCGTCGTCATTCGGGGTCGAGCCACCCCTTTCGTTTGAAGTAGATGAGAAAGCCGACGACGACGGCGCCCATCACCGAGAGGAGGATGGGGTACCCGTACGGCGATTTGAGCTCTGGCAGGTTGAACGCCGAGACGGAGGTGTCGAAGTTCATGCCGTAAAGACCCGCCAGAAAGCTCAGCGGAATGAAGATGGTGGCGATGATGGTCAGCACCTTCATCGTTTCGTTCATGCGGGCGTTTTGCAGCGAGAAGTGCAGCTCCATCAACGACGAGCAGCGCTCGCGTCCGGCGTCGACGGCGTCGAGGAGTTGCGAGCAGTGGTCGATGCTGTCGCGCAAAAACAACGTCGTCTCTGACGTGGCGTCGCGATCGTCGAGGCGAGACAGGGCGAACAATCCCTCGCGCGTCGACACCAGCAGGCGGCGCAAGCTGTTGAACTCGGCGCGCAGCTTGTGGATGTCTTGCGCTTTGGAGCGGGCCTTGTCGACGAGGGAGGCTTCGATGACTTCGAGGGCGTCGTTCTTGTCGTCGATGAGGGGAAAGAAGTGGTCGAGCACCATGTCGATGATGGCGAACGCCAAGTAGTCGCTGCCACGCTTGCGAATGCGCCCGATGCCCTTGTGGAGGCGCTCGACGACGGGCGCCAGCAAATGGCCCCCACCTTCGTGCACCGTCAGCAGCCACCCTTCACCGACGAACATCGACAGCTGAACGGTGCCCTCGCCCGTGGCCACCGGCCCCCGCGTCACCAGAAAGACGTGGTTCTCGTAGGTCTCCAGCTTGGGCCGCTGGTGATGGCTGCTGGCGTCTTCAAGCGCGAGCGGGTGCAGCTTCAACTTCTGACCGAGCGCGCGCAAGTCGGCCGGGTCGCCCAGGCCGTCGACGTCGATCCACATGACCTCATCGACCGTGGACGCATGTTGTTCTGCTTCGTCGGCGAGCGTGGCGGGGTCGACTTCGACTTCGGCGTAGGCATCGCCGCTGTACAGCCGTCGCATGGCGGTCGGCAATTTGGCGCCGTCTGGCGCGCGAATCTGTCCGGGTGGCTGTGCCAGTGACGATGTCGGTCGCCAGTTCGCTTTGGTCGAGGGACGGTTCATGTTGGACTTCTTTCATGGAGACGGCGTCGCCGAAGCATACGCCAGACGAACGACGACGACGACGACACAATGCGCGCCCAAAGACGCTGGCGTCGGGGCTTGCCCTGTCGGCCCACGGCGCGGCGAGCGCCCCGCCTCGTCGTCGAACATGGGGTCGGATGCGCTGCTAGCCCGCCCCGAAAGGCTGCGCCACCATGTCGGCGATGAGGTCGCGCAGTTGGTCGACTTTGTAGGGCTTCGTCAGCACCTCGTTCTCGACGACGTCGAGAAACGACGCGTTGGTGGTGTCGTACGCCCCGCCGGTGAGAAACACGAAACGGCGCGCCTGCTCTGGGTCGATCTCCACCACCCGCTGGTACAGATCGGCGCCGCCCAGGTGGGGCATCATGAGGTCGCACAACACAGCATCAAACCGCTGCCCCCCCTCGAACTCGGTCAATGCAATGCGAGGGTCGCTGAGCGCAGTGACGCCGTAGTGCCTCTGCAAAATGCGCTTCAGGGTTCGCAGCACGGCTTCGTCGTCGTCGACAATGAGAACGCGCCCTCGCACCGCGCTGCTGCGGCGGTTGGCGGCGCCGTCGTCGGCGGTGACGGCGCCGGCTGGCAACACCACGTCGAACGTCGTGCCCTTCCCCAACTCCGTGTGGACCTCCACGCGGCCCCCCATGTTGGTGAGGATGGTGTGGGTGATGGACAACCCGAGCCCCGTCCCCACCCCCACTGGCTTGGTGGTGAAGAACGGGTCGAAGATGCGCGGCAACGTGTCGTCGTCGATGCCCGGCCCGTTGTCGCCGACGGTGATGTGCACCTCATTGTCTTGGTGAAACGTTCGCAGCCGAATCACGTTGCGGCCGGGATCGCTGTCGGTGAACGCCTGCGCAGCGTTGACCAACAGATTCACAAACACCTGGCCGAGCTTGGAGCTGTCGGCGAGGACGGCGGGTGTGTCGTCGAGCTCGGAGATGAGGGTGGCCCGCTGGCGGATTTCATGAGTGGCCATGTGCACCGCCAACTCCAAGGTGTCGTTGACGGATGTGGGGCCAATGGTGCCGTCTTCGCGTGCCAGCCCCTTGAGGCCGAGCACAATGCGGCGAATGCGGTCGGCGCCGTCGTTGATGTCGAGCACCATTTCTTCAAGGTTGCGCAGCCGTCCAGAAGGGGAGCCGCCAGAAATGTCGCGAATCTCCTCGAGGGCCAACACCGCATTGGACGTGATGTACGACAGCGGGTTGTTGATTTCGTGCCCGACGCCAGCCGCCAATGTGCCGGTGGTGATGAGCCGCTCCTGACTGGCAAGGCGTTCGCGGATTTCGTCTTGCTTGCGCTCTTCGGTGACGTCACGAAAGGTGGAGACGACGGCGTAAGGCGCCTCCTCGTCGTCGCGAAACAGCGGGACGGAGTTGATGTTGAGCCAGGTGAGGTCGCCGTCGGGTTTGTGCACCCCCATGACGACGCCGATGACGCGCTTGCCGGTGCCCAACGACACCATCGCCGGGTGGTCTTGGCCGGGAAAGTCAGACCCGTCTTCGCGAACGGCGCGCCACCGCTCGTCGACCGACGTCCGGCCCCGCAACTGGTCTGCCGTGAGCCCGAGAACCTGCTCTGCCGCTTCGTTGTTGGCGATGATGGCGCCGCCTTGTGCCTGCATCACCACCCCCTCGCTCATGCCTTCGAAGACGGCACGGAGGGTTTGCTCGCTTTCGCGCAACAGCGCCTCTTGTTCTCTTTGCGCGGTGACGTCGCGGGCAACCGCGAAGACTTTGTCGGGTGTGGCGCGCGACGACCAAGACAGACGTACTTTCTTGCCGTCTTTCGTGAGGTACGTGTTTTCGAAGTTGACCGACTCTCCGCCGTCCTCAAGGTGTTTGGCTTCTGTCGCCGTGATGTCTTGGTCGTCTGGATCGATGAACGCCGTGTAGGGCTGTGCACGAAGCTCCTCCCGCGAGTAGCCCATCACAGTCTCCCACGACGGGCTCAGCATCTGAAAGTGCATGTCGTGTCCGGCCGTGCACAACAGCTCGACGCTGAGGTCGAAAAAGCGGCGGTGGTCTTCGGTTTGCTGACGTTGTTCTTCGAGTCGTTGGCTGGCGCGGTGCAGCTCGAGCAGGTGCACCACTTGGGTGCTCAACATGCGCATCAAGTCGGCATGTTCGTCAGAGAGGGTTCGCGGCGTCGGGTCGAACGCACACAGCGTCCCGACGACGTGGCCGTCGTCCATCGTCAAAGGAAACCCAGCATAAAAACGCACTGGCGGGTCAGCCTCGACCATCGGGTTTCCCGCAAAACGCACATCCTCTCTCGCGTCGTCCACCAGGATGGCGCCGCCCTCTCCGACGACGTGGGCACAGAACGAGATGTCGCGAGGCGCGGTCTCGCCGTCGACACCGACACGCGACTTGAACCACTGCTGCTCGTCGTCAATGAACGAAATCAGAGCCGACTGCGTGTTGAGGGCCCGGGCGACAAACCGGGTGATGGCATCGAAGCGCTCTTCGGGTGGCGTGTCGAGGATGTTCAGGCCCGCCAACGTCTGCAGACGCTCTGCTTCGTTGGCTGGAATCTTCGGCTTTTGCATGCGTCCCCCGGGCAGGGGCTGACCATACGCAAAATCCGACCGGCAACGAAGGGGGCGCACACAGCCGTTCGCCGTCGAGCAGTGCTGCCCGCGACGGCCCAAACGCACCCGCAAACGCTGTACGCTCCGCAGAGGCGTTGCGGAGCGACGGCCTGTTCTGGGAGGGAGATGTCTGCCTCACATTTGCCGTCGTCAAAGACCGTGGTGTCCATTGCTGTCGTCGTCGCCATGGGGACGTTCTCGCTGACCTCCGAAGCGCAAGCGGACGCCTCCCCAACCGACATCCTCGCTCTCAAACTTGCCTGGCTGGTGTTGCCCAACGGCCGCGTTCGAGACGTACGCATCGTCGACGAGGGACGTGTGCCCCACAGCGCGTCGTCCACGTCGTTGAGCGCATGGGCTTTGACCCGCCCGCCCGCGCAGGTGTCGTCGTCGAGCACACCTTTCACTTTGCATTCGCACGTCAAGACGCAGGCCCGGCCCCTGTTTCGCCTCGACGCTGATGCCGTTGAGGCCTGCTAAAAGCCGGCCGTGACCTCGACGGCCGCGGCGGCGGCGACGGTCGTGTCGTCAGCGGGCTGGCGCCCTGAAATCTCCGTCGTGAACGTCATGCTGTCGGCGCGGACATAGGGAGCCAGGTCGACGTCGTCGAGGTCCAACTCCACCAAGGTGTCGCCGTCTTCGATCTCGGCGCTGGCGATTTGCACCTCGTCGAGGTCGGCGGCCGAGACGAAGAAGGCGATGGAGTCGAGGAAGTCGAGCGTGGCATCCGCAGGGGCCGTGGCCTCCAGCGTGAACGACGTCAGCCGCGCGGTTTTGACGTTTTCTTTTTGTGCGTTGTTGTTCTCGAACTCTTCCGCCGTCGAAATGTCGAAGCTGTTGAACCCGCCGAAGTCGGGGAATGCGTCGAGGAGCTCTCCCACCAGCCCCGCCCCTTCGACGACGGTTTCGCCTTCGATGGGAACCGAGAAGGTGACGTCGGGAGCACATCCAGACGTCAGCGTGGGCACTGCAAAAGCGACAGACAACAACAATGACTTCATCGACATGAATGACCTCTCAGACGGATCGGTTTGCAACGAACCCGTCGCCTCATTTCAGCAGGCACAGCGACGAACGCCAAGGTCATCCCTCTCCATGGTACGGTTCGGTGTCACACAAGGACGTCTTCGTGCAGCCAAACAAACCCGTTCAACCTGGCGCCAGCCTCGAGGTGTTGGAGGAGCGCATCATCATCGCGCGGTACCACGACCCCGTCGACGACGCGACGTTTGGCGACCACCTCGACGACGTCTCCCGTGCCATCGCCGCGGTGCGCGGACGTTTCGGCCTGGTGGTCGAAATCAACGCCATGAACAGCCCGGTGATTCGCAGCCTGTCGTCGGTGTTCTGGGAGCGAGAGCGAGACCGTCTGGTGCAAGACCTCGCCACCGCATGCTTCGTGACGCGGCTGCAAAAGGCGCGCGGATTTCTCGCAGCCTCCAAATGGCTGGGGCACCTGCCCTTTCCGTTTGAGGTGTTCGATGCGCTCCCCGACGCTGTGGCGCGTTGTCGTCAAAGGCTGAACGCGCCCCCGGATGCAGCTGGGTCGTGAGGGGCAACGCCCGCCGCCGGCTACCGACGGCCGAGCGCGAACGCTTCGCGAAACACCGCAATCATTCCGACGACAGCGCCGTCTTCATTCTGCAGTGGGTCGTAGCGAATCACCCAGTCTTTGCCGATGGTGTGGCTGATGCCGCGAAACACGCCTCCCTTGAGAAAAACAAGCCGCTTCACCTCGTCGTTCGACTTGGTGCCGAGCGCGCGCTTGGTTTCATTGGCTGCGCTGGCGTTGGTGGCGATGCGGGTGTTGCCCAAGAAAAGGGTGCAGCCAAACAGAGTCTTCTCCAAGACGGTGTCGACGAGCTTCGTCGTGTCGTTCAGCGGGACACCACCCGCCAGGAGCTGATGATCGACGACGGTCAGCGGCCCCATCGCCTGCAGCAGCCCCTTGGCAAGCTCCATAGCCGCGTCTGCATCTCGCAGCTTTCGTTCGGTTGCCCTGTCCATTGTTGACTCTTGGTGTCGCTTGCCTGCCGAGCCTACTTGGTTTCACAGCGGAGCGCTCGGCAACACCGCTGGCGGGCCCGTGCGCGACGTGAGCCGCTCCATCCCTCTCGGCGCGTTCGACGCTGAAAGAATGCGTTCGATGCAAATCGACGCGCGGAGCAAAAACTTGAGACGTCACGTGTCCGAAAACCCCGAGGGGATGCTCGACGACAACTGCAACAACGCATCCACCGCAATGCGCGAAGGCGCTCGGCTGGACACTTGTGCCCCCTGTTCTGCTGTGCGCGTCGGTCACGCCGCAGCCTGTTGACGACGCCACGTCGCGGGGGGAACCCCCACCACCCGTTTGAACGCTTTTGCGAAGGCGGCTTCGGTGGCGTAGCCCGCGAGATCGGCCGCCTCTGCCACCGACATGTCTTGGTCGCGCATCGCCTGCCCCGCCTGCTCCATCCGCCAGCGCACGGCGTAGCGCGCGGGGGTCTCGCCGATGAGACGCTGAAAGCGCTCGTACAGCACCGAACGCGACACGCCGACCGCCTCCGGAAGCCCCGCCGCCGTCGGCGCTCCTTCTTGCTGATGCAACCACGCCAGGGCTTTGGCGACGACGGGATCGCCAAGACCCCCCAGCCAACCCGCGCCCAGCAACGTGCCCTGCTCGACCGCTTCACGCAGGACACGCAGCACGAACACCTCCACCAACCGCTGCACGATGGCATCGCGGCCGGGCGACGACCGACTGAGCTCGTCGAGCAACAGCGTCAACGCACCTGCAGCGATGCCGACGTGGGCCCCTGGTGCGTGGTGCCCCGGACGACGGGCGACGAGCACGTTGGGCAACGCGCCCAACAGATGGTGCGCCGAGCCCTCTGGCAGGCGAATGCTGCCGCACAAGATCGACGTCCGCGGCCCGGTGCCCCCGCCGGTGACGACGCGGACGCCCGACTCGTCGTGCGCCGGCAGGCTCCGCAAAGGCTTCGAGCGGCGGCCGGGCCGGTCGGCCAACACATGCGGGCTGCCATGGGGCAACAACACGACGTCGCCCTCTTCGAGGACTGCCGAGGGCGCCCCCTCGACGTCGACGACCGCCTGCCCCCGAAGGATGGCGTGAAACACGCCATTGGCCATGCCTGCACTCTTCACCCCCCAGGGGGCGCCGAGTTCTGCTCGACTGAGAATGGCGCCGTCGAGTCGGACGCGTCCGAGGACCGTGCTGAGTGCGTCTTCCATGGCGCCAACGTACCACAGACAACCCCAAACTCCGCCCGTCCGGACAAACAGACATGTCTTCAGGCAAACGCCACCTTCATTGCTCTGTAGATGCCGCCTACCGTGAACACATCCACCAGGCGGCATGCACCGACGTCGCCACAGCAGGAGCCGCCATGAAATGGGCTGCCGCCATCGCCAACTTCTTTTTCTCAGGCCTCGGCTACGTCATCGCCGTGCCCGAAAAGCGCGTGCTCGGCGTGTTGTGGACCATCGCCGCCGTCATCCTCACCTACGTCGAACAGTTTGCCATCAACAGCGAAACCAACATGCGGGCCTTCAGCGCCATGTTTGTCGGCGTGTTCGTGCTCAACACCGCCTTCGCCATCGACGGATTTCGCGAGGTGAAAAAGCTGGAAGAGGCGGCACCGTCGACGTGACCCGCATCGGCATGGGCGGCAGCGGGTCGGGGTTGTTTGCTTTTCACGTCGACAAAGCGCCTCGGGCGCGGTGGACCGCGGCCAAAGTGGTGCAGATCCACGTGTCCGCCGCGGTCGTGCCACAATGCAGGGCCCATCAGCGCATCCGGCATCTGCCGGGGGAGGTGCGCCTTGCTTTGCCCAGCTGTGCCCCGACGACGCTCGCTTGCGTTGACGTTGTCGCCCATCGCCCTCGTCGTCTTGAGTCTGTCGGCTTGCGACGACAGCCGCACCGGCTTTTCGCAGCCGGATGGACGAACCCCACTGTCTGACCGGCCGTACACACCGACGGCCGACGTCGACGACCTGCCCGCCTCCGACGACGACACGCCCGACCTCCCCCCAGCCGCCGACGTGGAGCCCGGGCCCGAGGTCACCCCTGAGCCCAGCGCAGATGCAGGCGTCGACGACGATCCATGGCCCAACGACGCCCAGCTCACCGCCGTCGGGGGTGCCCGCCAGGTGTTTGCGTCTTGGACACCAGCCAACAACAGCCCCACGGCCTACCGCGTGTACCTCGACGACACTCAGGCCGCAGAAGTCGACGCCACTGGCGCCTTGGAAGTCGTCGTCGACGACCTCGTGCCGTCCACACGGTACGCGGTGCGCGTCGAAGCCGGCTTTGCCGATGGCACCTGGACGACGACGGGGCCGACGTCCGAAGCCACCACCGACACCGAGTTCGATCCCGGCTTTCAGCGGCTGACGCAGACGCAATACAACAACACCGTCGCCGACCTGCACGCCGCCATCTGGAGCAGCCGGTGTGAGCGCACCAACTGCGGCAACCCGCAGACGTTTGACGACTGGATGTCCCGCTTCACCGACCAGGGGTGGGGGTATTGGGGCAGCTACCGCAACAGCTACCCAGCAGACGCGCACGTGGCTGAGGCCAGAGACCCACGCGGTGGTTTCCGACGTCACGACCAGGTGGTGTACGGCGAACACGTCGCCGTGTGGCTGGGCTCCGCGATGGAAATCGGCGGCGGCCTCTACCGCGACTGGATCGGCGACAACGTCATCTTCGACCCTTGCTTCGACGACAACCAAAACGGCGTCACCAACTTCGACAACGACGCCGACATCTACCGCAACTGCATGGCCGACTTCGTCACCGACTTCGGCAAGCTCGCGTTTCGGCGCCCCCTCACCGTCGACGAACACACCAGCTTCATGGACGTCTACGACGCCACCGGGGCCACCTACCCCGAACTCACCTCCGACGGAGCCATCGCCAGCCGTGGCCTGGGCAACGTCATCGTCGTCATCCAATCGTCGCCCGAGTTTTTGTACCGCGTTGAGTTGGGCGACGACGACGGCAACCTCACCGCCTGGGAGCTGGCATCGCGCCTGTCGTACCACTTCTGGAATACGATGCCCGACGCCGCGCTCTTCGACGCCGCCGAAGACGGCAGCTTGCTCACCGACGAGGGGTACGCCACCCAAGTCACACGCCTCGTCGCCGACGACCGGGCCAAGCCGGTGATGGAGGAGTTCTACGAAGACTTCTTCCGCGTGCAAGACATCGCCAACGTCGACGAGCAGTCGGGCCCTGGCGTCTACAACCCGGGGCCGAACTACAACCAAACCGGCGGCCGCAACACCACCATCCTCCCGTCGATGCAGATGGAGCTGCGCAACCTCGGCGTGTGGTTCACGCGCACCACCCCCGGCACCTACGAAGACATGTTCAGAAGCAACCTGAACTTCCTCGAGTGCCACCGCCAGCCCTGGCAGCCAGAGCAATGTGGCGGTGCCGGCCCCTACGCGACCTTCACCTACCAGCTGCCCGGCACGTGCACGGCAGACGATTGCTCCATGACGTCGGGGTGGGACGGAGAAAGCCCACCGCTGACCTTCCCCGAGCCCGAACGCGCTGGCCTCGTCACCCGCATGGGTGTCCTCGCGCACGACACGCGCACGGCGCGCCCCATTCGCCGTGGCCTGTGGATTCGCGAGACGCTGCTGTGCGAACACATTCCTCCGCCAGAGTCGTGTGATGTCGTGCGACCACCCGACATCAACGAAGACCAGACCGTGCGTGAAACGGTCGAAGCCATCACCGAGGTCGAAGGCACCAGCTGCGCCGACTGCCACTCCACGCTCATCAACGGCTTCGGCCACGCCCTCAACCACTTCACCTCGAAGGGCGTGTACTGGGAGCAAGAACGCATGCTGCGCGAATACGCCCCCGACGCCTATGTGTTGCGCGATGAAAGTGAGTGGCGCGACATCAACGCGGTGGGCACCACCTACTTCAATGGCGCCCAGGTCACCGTCGACGGCGCCCACGAGCTCGCCGACGTTTTGGCCAACAGCGGCGTCATGGAGCGCTGCTGGTCGCGGCAGTACTTCCGCTTCGCCATGGGACGCATCGAGTGGGCCTCGGATGAAGCCACCATCGACGACCTCGCCGACACGCTGCGCGCGGGCGGCACCTTGGCCGACGCGTACGGCGCGCTCGCCCACACCGCCCCCTTCCGCACCCTCGACAAAGCCGCCCCGGCACCTGCGGAGGCCCCATGACCACCATCTCCCAACGTCCTCCCAAACGCTTTCGACGACGTCACTTTCTCAAAGGCGCTGGCGGCGCTCTGCTCGCCATCCCCTTCTTGCCGTCGTTGGCCAACAAAGCCCACGCCCAACAAACCGCAGACACGCCCAAGAACTTCATGGCGTTTGCCACCGACCATGGCGGCATCTGGGGGCAAAACCTCTATCCGTCGCAGTCTGTGCTCACCGACAACGTGCTCTACGCAGGACGTGAAGTGCGGTCTGGGGCATTGCCCACCACGCCCGACGGCGGCGGCCTCGTCACCTTCTCGCCCATGCTCCAGGCCCAGATGTCGTCGACGGTGGCCGCCAAGTTCAATGTTCTCCGCGGCCTCGACATCCCCTTCTACATCGGGCACCACACCGGCGGGCACCTCGGCAACTTCGCCGGTACCGTCGGGCGCAGCATCGAAGGCCTCGACGCCAGCAAGGTGCAGTCGGCCACCATCGACCAAGCCATTGCGTGGTCGAATGGCTTTTACACCGACGAAGACCTGCAAAGCCGAATGACCCAGCGCACGTTCAGCATCGGCGGGGTCATGTCGTACAACTTCGCTTCCCCGTCGACAAAGTCGGGTGGGGTCATCTCGCAGCCGCGCTACAATTCCAACCTCGACCTCTACCGCTACCTCTTTCAGCCGGCGAGCTTTTACAACAACGTCGACACCTTCATCGTCGACCGGGTGAAGTCGTCGTTTCAGCGCCTGCGTCGTCACCCGCGGTTGTCGTACGGCGACCGCGCGCGGCTCGATCAGCACGTCGAGCGCATGTTTGAAGTGGAGCGCAAGCTGGCGGTCGCGGCTGGGCTCACCCCGCCGGGCGAGCCAACGGCGTTGACCTCCGACCTCACCGGCGGCGACTTCGACGCCAACCCAGCCACCCAACTGCAGTACGCGCAACTCATGAACGACATCATCGTCGCCGCGTTCTCGACGGGGGTGAGCCGCGTGGGGTCGTGGATGCTCACCAACATGCGCTTCGCCACCACCGACATCGGTGACTGGCACGGCATGGTGGCCCACCAAGGGCTCGGCGTCGACGTGGCGCAAGACTACGCCGTCGGCTGGAACCGCGGGGTGTTCTCCGTGATGGCCGACCTCGCCGAAAAGCTCGACGCGGTCGACGCTGGCGACGGCTCCACCCTCCTCGACAACAGCTTGTTGATGTTCACGTCCGAAGCCGGCCAGCAGACGCACCACGGGGGCGTCGTGGGGTATCCCGTCGTCACCGCGGGGGGCGCTGGGGGCGCTGTGCAAACAGGCCGCTTCATCGACTACCGCAACACCAGCGTCACCTTCGACGACCTCCAGGGGCTCATCGCGTCGCAACCCGCACTCGAGCTCGAACAGCCAGGCCTGTACTACAACCAATTTTTGTCGACGGTGATGCAAGTGATGGGCGTCGATCGCAGCGAATACGAAACGTTTGCCGACTTCACCACCAACGCGCCGGTGCAGGGGTATGGCTTGCACCACGTGCGGCCCGAGCAAGCCTTCGCCTATGAAGACGCCCGCGCCGTCATTGGCGACGTTTTGCCGGTGTTTGCCACGGCGGGCACATGAGGCGCGTTCAGCTGATGCTCGTCGTCGTCACCGGCCTGTTGTCGTCGACGGCGGGGGCGACGTCGTTTCTCAGCGCGCAGATTCCCGCGACGCCGCAGAGCTGCCAAACCTGTCACACCGGCGGGCCCGGCTCGCCGCGCAACACGTTCGGGCAGCAGGTCGAGACGCATCACGACGGCGACCCGCAGTCGGGCTCCGTCGACTGGGCGACGGTGTGTGCCCTCGACGCCGACGGCGACGGCAGCAGCAATGGCGCTGAGTTGGGCGACCCTTGCTGTGTGTGGACGCCCGGTGCATCCATCGACTTGCCGACGGCCGACCCCAACGACGCTGCCGTGACGTCGACCAACCATTGCGGCACGCCCGACGCGGGCGCCCCCGTCGACGCGGGTGTCATCGTCGACGCTGGCCCCGCCACCGACGCGGGTGTCGTCGTCGACGCTGGCCCCCAAGCCCCCGCCGGATGGACCTGCAGCGCGGCCTTGTTTGCCAACGGCAGCTGTGATTGTGGCTGTGGCGTCGTCGACGAAGACTGCGCCGACAGCAGCTACGCCGCTTGCGAGCACAACGGCTGCGACGCAGGCGTCGTCGACGTCGTCGCTCCGACCACATGCTTGGCTGCGGCCGACGACAGCGCGTGGACGTGTGGGTTCGCCGCCTATGACGATGGCGACGTCTGTGATTGCGGGTGTGGCGTCGCCGACCCCGACTGCCCCGACAGCAGCCGCGACAGCTGTGACGCCAGCGGATGCGGCCCAGGCCACAACATCGACGACGACGATCCCACAGGCTGCGTCGAGAACGCGGACCTGCAGGGCGCACGTCCTGGGTGGTGGTGTCCCACCGCTTGGTATGCCGCCGACGACGGATGCGATTGCGGATGTGGCCTGGTCGATCCTGACTGTCCACGAGCCCCTTCCGTCGACGACTGCAGCCAACAAGGATGTGCCTTCTCAGACGTCGGGGAGGACGGTGTCGTCGACGGACGTGACATCGCCATGTGCATCGTGCCCGGCGACGCTCCGGCCGAATGGACCTGCGACGCCATCCACTACGACGCTGGCGATGGCTGCGACTGCGGGTGTGGCGTCGTCGACCCCGACTGCACAGACGACTCCATCGCCTACTGTGCGTTCAGCGGGTGCGCCGACGACGACGAGGTCGACGAGTCGAATCCAGCGTCGTGCGTGTCCGCCCACAACGGCTTTGGCTGCAGCCACTCCGCCTCCTCGTCGGCGTCGTGGTGGATGGTGCTGTCGGGGCTGCTCCTCTTCGCGGTTCGTCGACGTCGACGACGCTGACTTTTCTGGAGGTCCGGATGCATCCAGCCGCCCCACTCCGCATGCTCCTCCTGCTCGCCCTCGTCGTCACCAGCAGCGGCTGCAGTTGGATGGTGCGCAGCCAGCTGTTGCAAGCCCAATGCGAGAGCGACGGCGACTGCGACACCACCCAGGTGTGCCAACGCAACGTCTGCGTCGACGACGAACGCGACCTCGGCACCAGCTGTGAAGGCATGTGCGGCCTCGAACTCGACGGCTGCTTCTGCGATGTCGAATGCCTGCAAAACGGCGACTGCTGTGACGACTTCGCCGTCGCTTGCGGCGGCAGCGACGACGCGGCCCAATGCGCCGGACGCTGCGGCGAGCCCGCCCCCGCCGGATGTTTCTGTGATGTCGACTGCGTCGAAAACGGCGATTGTTGCCCCGACTACGCAAACGCGTGCGGCGACGACGACGCTGGCCTCGCAAGCGCAGACGGCGGCGGTGACGCCGACGGTGGCACGACCGACGCGGGCACAGTCGTCAACGACGACGGGGGAGCGCCACGAGGAGACGCTGGCGCCCCAGATGCGGGGACAACACCCGACGACGCAGGCACTGCCGTCGACGCAGGAGGCGCTGTCGACGCTGGCCCAAGTGATGTCGACCCCGTCGACGCTGGCCCTGTCGATGCCGGGCCTCCCACCAACGCCACCGTCGTTCTCGGCCAGGGGCACCTCGGACGCACCCTGCTCTCCTGTGACGACGGCGCCACCTGGCAGCACGACCAATCGCTCGACGACAACGCCGTGTGTTGGCTCTCGTCGGTGCCCGACAACATCGAATGCGACCACCACGTCGGCAGCGGCACCGGCGTCGTCTTTGCCGATGGCTACGCCTTCGCCGCCTGGGGCTGGGGCACCGCGGCCCACATCGACCGCACCACAGACGGCATCACCTGGACGCCGGTTTGGACATCCGACTCGGCGCCCAACGGCTTGGCCTATGGCAACGGTGTCCTCGTCACCGGCGCTCGCTTTGCCCAGCGCTCCTTTGACCTCGGCGACACCTGGGAAGAACTCGGTGACATTGGCATCGACAACTGGGCCATGCGCCAGGTGGGCTACATGCCGTCGCTGTCGTCGTTCTACATGGTCTCCGACACCGATGTGGTCTTCTCCGACGACACCGCCGAAACGTGGACCCACCCGACGACACTGCCCGCGTCATGCATCGACGGCGCCTCTCAAGTCGCCCACCACGACGGCAGCGTGTTGCTGGTGCACGGCGATGGACGTACCTGCTTGTCGACCGACGGCGCGGCCGACGTTTTCGTCGAAGGCACCGTCGGCACGCTGCGCATGTACGAGCAGATCGAACAGGTCCTGCACGACGGCACCACCTTTGTGGCCTTTTCGCGCGAGCGGATGTTCACGTCGGCCGACGGGGTCACCTGGGCCGACGTCGACGTCGACGTGGCCGGCCCCGGCGTCCTCGGCCCCATCGCCCGCAACCCCAGCACCGGCCGCTATGTCTCAGCGTCCGGCGGGTGGACGCAGTGGTACGACGACCAACGTTTCTTCAGCAGTGCCGACGGCGTCACCTGGACGACGCTGGCCCCCGAAGCCGTCTCCGGCGGCCACCCCATGCGCGAGTTCGCAGTGGGCGCGTTGCGGCACGGATGTCGTTGAGAACTCTTGGAGGCGACGTCCGCGCAACTTTACACAACAGCAAATACTGTTAAGTTCTCCTCGCATTCTGCTCAGGAGTCCACTTGGCAAGCCGTACGTCCTTGTTCGCCACTGTTTCTTCTTCGCTCCGCTTGCAGCGTTGGCTCCCCGTCCTCGGTGTTGCTGCCCTGGCCACGGCTTGTGCGTCGGCGCCCCCGCCGTCGGTGAAGAAAGAGGTCTCGGATGGCCCGCCCGTCGAGGTCATGACCGCTGAGGGCATGGTCGCCGGGTACACCGACGGCGACATTCACACCTTCCGCGCCATCCCCTACGCCGCCCCCGTCGGTGGGGCCGACCGCTGGCTGCCGCCAAAGCCTCCGGCGAAGCGCACCGGCACTTTCAACGCCCGTGACGTCGGGCCGGCGTGCCAGCAAACCGTCGCCGAAATTCCCCGCTGGATGCTGACCGAGGCCGGCGAAGCCGTCATGTACGGCATGACCGACATCCAAGGGTTTGCGGCCCAAGAGAAGAGCGGAGACTGCCTCCGCCTCAACATCTGGACGCCCAAGCTCGGCCGTGACTTTGAAGCCGAAGCCAAAGCTGCTGCCGACGCCGCCGCTCAAGCCAAGGCTGAAGCCGACGCCAAGGCAGCAGCCGAAGCCGAGGCGCTTGCCAAAGCAGAAGCCGCTGCCGCCGCGTCGACGTCGACAACGCCCGAAAGAGAAGCTGCTGCGCCTGCCACCGACGCATCCGAGACAGCACCTGCAGCGGCCGTCGCCGAGGCAGCGCCTGCCGCACTGAACACTGCTCCGACCGAAGACAAGGCAGAAGCCGCTGCCCCCGCAGCGACCGAAGAAGCAGCCGCTGCACCTGCCGCCCCAAAGGGCCTTCCCGTCATCGTGCACATGCACGGTGGGGGCTTGACGTCGGGGTCGGCCAACCACCCTGCGCAAGTCGGCAAACGCCTCGCTGCCCAAGGCGTCGTCGTCGTCACCATCAACTACCGCCTCGGCTCCATCGGCTTCCTCGCTGGCGACGGCATGTTCGACGGCGACCACATGGTCGGCAACCGCGGCTTCATGGACGGCATCCGCGCCCTGGAGTGGGTGCGCGACAACATCGCGGCCTTCGGCGGCGACCCCAACAACGTCACCCTCGCGGGCCAGAGCGGCGGCGGCACTGCGGTGTGGAACATCCTCGCTTCACCCAGGTCGAAGGGTCTGGTGCACCGCGCCATCCCCATGAGCGGCCCCATCTACACCTTCTCCCTCGACGACCACAAAAAGCTCACCAAGACCGTCCTCGACGGCTGGGGCGTTGGCGAGCTCAGCGACTCTGGCAACGACCCCGAAGCCCTTGCTGACATCTCCACTGAAGACGCCCAAAGCACCGCATCGACGATGACGTTGGTGGGGTCCGACGAATACGGCGAGATGAGCCGCATGTACTTGCCGTCGGCCGGCGCACACGGCACCGAGTTCCTTCCCGACGACATTCTCACCGCCGTGAAGAAGGGCCGCTTCAACGACATCGACCTCCTCATCGGCAGCTGTGACGACGACGCCAAGGTCTCCATCTTGATGGTGCCCCTGCCCAACTCCATGGCCATCGACATTTGGAATGGCTACATGAAGGGCCTCATCTCCCCCACCGACGAAGGGTTCGACGCCATGACGCAGAAGTACGTCGAGGCCATGCCTGAGGTGTCCGAGACCCGCGCCAAAGAACAACTGCAAACCGACGCCCTGTACCGCGTGCGTGCGTTGAAGGCCGCCGACCTGCACGCCGCCAACACCACCGACGAGGCGCAGGGCAAGACGTACGTCTACCAGTTCAACTGGAAGTCGCCGAAGTACCCCGAAGACATCGGCGCCATGCACGGCACCGACCTCATTTTCTCTTGGGGCAACGTCGAAAGCTTCCCGGTGCCGTTTGGTTTCAAAGACGGGGTCCCCGACGCCAAGACCAAGAAGTTGTCCGACGGCATGCTTGAAGCCTGGGCCAACTTCGCCAAGACGGGCACGCCGTCGTCGTCGAACCTGCCGGAATGGCCCGAGTATGAGCCGCAGAAGCGCAACACCATGGTGTTTGACGTCGACACCAAAGTGGTGAGTGACCCCAAAGGCCACCTCCGCAAACTCTGGGACGCGCCTGCCAAATAGACATGCCGACGTCACTGCAAGCCATCTTGGACCTGCTCACCGGGCGGTGTGACGCTGAGGGCATCCCCCTCGGCCCACGTCGAGAACCGACGCGGGCACGCATCGTGAACGCGGCGACCGCGGTGCTCTTGGAGCACGGCTACAAACAGATGCGGGTCGACGACGTCGCCGACGCCGCATCGGTGTCGCGCCCGACGCTGTACAGCTATTTCGCCAGCAAGGAGCTGCTGCTCATCGCAGCCATGTCTGAAGAAATGGTCGTGCAGGTGTCGGGCGTCGCCGCGTTGTTCGACGAGACGCGGCCGCCCGACGATCGACTGCGCGATTGGGTGGCCGAGACGCTGCGCTACGTCGTCAAAGCCCCCCTCACCGCACGCCTCGCCCGCGACCGCGACCCCAACGTCATGCGCATTCTCACCGAGCATGAGTTGGCACGGACGGCGTTGGGCATGAACCCCGACCTCGACAAAGCCAAACTGTTTGCCGGGCTCGTCGAGGAGGCCTTCCCTGGCGTGTTTGATGCCGCCCAGCGCGAGGAGTTCGCGTCGGTGCTGCGCGCGCTCTCACACGTGGCGCCCTTTCTGCTCGACGACCACGCTCTGTTTGGCCTCTCGGTCGACCGCTTGGCCGACCGGGTGAGCCAGCTCTTCGTCGACGGCTTGCGACACCAGTCCAACACCAAACGCTGCTAGGGCGCATCTCAAACCCAAAACGCGCTCGACGACGAATGCAACGCGCATCCGTCGCAACTCGACTCGCGAAGCGAGCGTGGGACTCGACGCGGCGACCTCGATGATGACGAGAAACAGGCATCGCCGACCATTTGCGGTGTCGTGCCGACCAACACAAGCAGGCGTCGTCTTCTCCGCAAATGGTCGTTGAAGGCTGGAGCATGCCCGCGCTTGCGCGCCGGCGCTCCAGACTCGAGCGCATCTCAAAACCCAAAACGCGCTCGACGACGAATGCAACGCATTCGTCGCAACTCGACTCGCGAAGCGAGCGTGGGACTCGACGCGACGACCTCGATGATGATGAGAAACAGGCATCGCCGACCATTTGCGGTGTCGTGCCGACCAACACAAGCAGGCGTCGTCTTCTCCGCAAATGGTCGTTGAAGGCTGGAGCATGCCCGCGCTTGCGCGCCGGCGCTCCAGACTCGAGCGCATCTCAAAACCTCCGTTTGACGACGACGCGACGACGTCGGTGAGGATGAGAAACAGGCATCGTCGACCATTTGCAGTCAAATGCCATTCAGCAGAGAGCGACGCCATCATCCACTGCAAATGGTCGTTGAAGGCAGGGCCCCGGCGCCGCGAAGCGCGCGGGCCCTGACTAGGCCTCTGCGGCCTGCTTCGCCGCCGGCGCGGTCCGTTCGAAGTCGTCGTTGCACGCCGACACGGCCAACGCTTGATGCGGGATGTAGAACGAGAACGTCGTGCCCACGCCCATTTCGCTGTGCACGTCGACGCGGCCCCCGGCTTGCTCCACCTCGGCCAGCACCGCTGCCGAGCCGACACCGCGCCCTGAGAGTTCGGTGACCTCGTCTTTGGTGCTCAACCCGTCGGCAAACAGTGCGCGCACTTTGTCGTCGTGCGTTGCATGCGGCAAGCCCCGCTCGGCAGCCATCGACCCGATGCGCTCCCAGTCGATGCCCCTTCCGTCGTCGGCGATGGACACCACCATGTGCTCGCCCTCGCGACGTGCCGCGAGCGTCAGCCGCCCCTGTTCTGGTTTGCCGACATCGATGCGTTCTTGAGGCGTCTCCAAGCCGTGGTCGACCGCGTTGCGCACCACGTGCACCAGCGACGAGAAGAAGTCGCACATGGCGCCGGTGGCCTTGCGATGGCCGCCAGCGTCGACGACGACGTCCGCCTTCTTGCCGAGTTGCTTCACCAGTCGCTCGGCTTGGCGGCCGACGCGACCCAGGGGCACGTCGAGAGCGTCCATGGTCAACGCTTGCAGCATCTTTACCAGGCGGTCGGGGTCGGTGCCGCCTTCGATGTGCTGGGCGAGGTCTGCAAGCTGCTCTTTGGAGATGCGCACGTCGGCGTTGCCATCGTTCAGCAACAGCGCTCCCTCTTCGGCCAACGTCTCCCAAGCCTCGTCCAACTGGCCGACCAGCGACGACGACAGCTCCCCCACTTCGGCCAGGTGCGTCTCCAACTCGTGGCAGTGTTTGGCGACGGTGCTTTGGTCAAACATGCCGGCGTTGCCCTTCACGGTGTGAATGGCGCGCTTCAGCACCTTCAACTCAGGGGCCGCGCTGAGGTCCCGCATCAACCGCTGGGTCTCCTGCAAGAAGTTCTGCACGCCGTTTTTGTCGGTGCGCATGTGGCGCATCAGCGCCAACACGTCCTGCTGCATGGCCTCGGCTTTCTCGCGGCTCACAGCGTCGGTGATGTCGGTGATGACCACCAGGTAGCCCTCGTCGTCGAGCACGCGCAATTCCACACGCAGCTCCCGCTCGTCGACGCGCATGCGCTTGGGCAGTTGCTCGAGGGTGACTTTTTTGGGCATCCAGCCGTCGGCGAGTTCTTCAAAGCCGAGTTCGAAGCCCATGGCGACGTTCTCGTCGTGGGGGGCAAACAGCGACCAGACCTCAACGCCGGGCGCCAATTCGCCAAACCACTCGGTCACCACCTTCGACACCTGGCCCTCAACGTGCCCTTGGCCGTCGACGGTCATGAACCCCTGCAACACGTTGTCGAGGATGCGACGCATGGCGGTGTTGCCGCGATCCAGCTGCTCTGAGGTCTCGGCCAACTGCGCATTGCGCTCGGCCATCTCGGCCTTGCTGCTCTCGTAGCTCGCGCTCGCCGAGTAGCCGTAATACGCCAGCAACATGATGGCCGTGGTGCCACACGCCACCGCCAACAGCAGGTGGGCCGTCGGACTCTGCATCTCTTTGATGTTCGGAAAGCCAGTCGGGCTCACGCCCAACAACACCACAAACCCAGCCGACCCCGTGCCGGCGAACAGCGTCGCCGTCTTGCCCAGCAACGGCGCGGCGATGAACGCGCTCGGCGCCAGCCAAATGACCAGAGGAGAGTCGATGCCGCCTGAAAACACCGCGCACCACGCTGGGGCCGTCCACAGAGCAAACACCAACAACAGCGCCGCCTGGCGGTGGTGCCCTTTGCGATGCAAGAAGAACGCGGTGAACGTCGCCACGCCGAAGTACATCGGGCCGATGGCCGTCCACCAGGCATCGAAGACGCCGAAGAAGGCGGTGTAGCCCGGCCCCAACACCATGGCGGCGAGAATGTAGACGCGCAGCACATTGCGCCGTGTGGGGTCGTCGCCGGTGTAGGCGTCGTTGCTGTCGAATGACGACTTGCGCAGCCCCCAGAAGACGACGGCGCACAAGATGAAAATGGCAGCGATTTCAGCCCACCACGTCAGTGGCAGGGCGGCGCCGGCGTTTGGCATGGCGTGTCCCCCATGATGTCCCGCAAACGACATCGGACACTTCCGGGAATTCTTGACGTGCCAGATCCCCCACCCGGCCCCTGAAAAACGCGCTGACGCAGAGACGACCACGACACATCTGTCGCGATTTCGCCCCCGCCCGCGATCCGCTCGTCGTCGACGCCGACGCCATTCCAGGTGCTTGCACGTCTGGTGTGCTTCGGCCCACACCTTGCACGTTGGCGCGACGGAAGGAGTCCCCCATGCATCTCGAATCCATCGCCACCTTTGTCCGCGCGTGCTCTGCCCAATTGCCATCCACTCAGATTCTCCTGTCTCTCTCCGCCGCGGCGGTGTTGGCGGTGTCGGCCTGCTCCCGCGGCGCCAGCGTCTCCCCCGATCCCGAGTACGCCAGCGAGCCCGCAGTCGAGCCGTCGGCCCCGCCCCCCAACGAAAACCCGCCCGTCCTCAGCCCAGAACCCGACGCCAGCCCCGACACGTCCGCCCCCGTCGACGCGGGCGTCGCCCCAGCAGAAGAAGACCCCGACCGCCTGCTCGACGCCGCTGAAGACAACCTCGTCACCTTCTCCATCGACGTCGACACCGCCAGCTACACCAACACCCGCCGCCATCTCAACGCAGGCAACCTGCCCTCCGCCGACGAGGTTCGCCTCGAAGAGTTCGTGAACTATTTCCGCTACAGCGATGAGGGCCCCACCCTCGACGACGAGGTGCCGTTCGCCATCACCACCGAAGTGGCGCGCTCTCCCTTTGGCACCGACCGCAGCCATCTCATGCGCGTGGCCATTCGCGGCCAACAGATCGCCGAAGAAGACCGTGAGCCCGCCAACCTCGTCTTTCTCGTCGACACCAGCGGCTCCATGGATCGCCAGATGCCGTTGGTGAAGCACTCCCTGCGCACCCTGCTCGACGCCCTCGGCCCCGACGACACCCTGTCCATCGTCACCTACGCCGGCAGCGCCACCATCCCTTTGCTGCCCACGCCGGTGCGCGACCGCGGCGCCATTCTCGACGGCATTGAGGCGCTCCTCTCGGGCGGCAGCACCAACGGCGCCGCCGGCATCCACGACGCCTACCGCCTGGCCGCCGACGCGTTTGTGCAAGACGGCATCAACCGCGTCGTTCTGTGCACCGACGGCGACTTCAACGTCGGGCTCACCGGAGAGCCCCTCATTCAACTCGTCGAAGAGAAAGCCAACGACGACGACATCTTCTTGACCGTCCTCGGCTTCGGCGGCTCCTACATCGACAGCTTCCTCGAAGACCTCACCAACCGTGGCAACGGCAACTTCGCGTTCATCGACAACCGCGGCGAGGCCATCCGTGCCCTCTCCGAGAACGTGATGTCGACGCTGCAAGTCATCGCCAAAGACGTGAAGGTGCAAGTCGAACTCGACCCCAACGCCGTCGAGAGCTACCGCCTCCTCGGCTACCACAACCGCCGTCTCGAAGACTGGCAGTTCACCGACGACAGCGTCGACGCGGGCGAGCTTGGCTCCGGACACGTCGTCATCGCCCTCATCGAGATGCACTTCCACGACACCATGTTTGAAGACGACACCGACGCGTCTTTGCTGTTGTCGTCGGCCATGAACCAGCGGTTCGCGACGGTGAACGTCGCCTACAAAGCCCCCACCGGCGACGTGTCGTCCTACGTCGAAAAGCAAGTGCCGCTGGCAGACGTGTCCGTCGACGTGACCTCGCTGTCGCGTGACTTCCAGTTGTCGTCGGCCGTGGCCGAGTTTGCAGAGCAGCTGGCGGGTTCGTCCCAAGCGACGCACACGTTGGCCGATGTGACGCGCGCTCTCGACGCCTTCTCCGACGACAGCGCCGACGTCGTTGAGCTTCGGCGTCTGGTGACCGTTGCCGCCGACCTGCTGGCACAGCCCTAGCGTGCCAACGACGGGACACCGTTGGTGTGTCCCGTCGTTGGTGCGTCGTTGCTGGGCCGACGCCCCTTGCCACTGCGGGGGCATCGCGGCCGCGCCCGTCGTTTCTGCCTTTTCCGTTTTCAGCTTTTTCAATGGACCCCCCATGACCCGCCTCTCTCTTGCCCTGCTTTTGTCTGCTTGCGTCGCACTCGCCGCCACCGGCTGCGGACTCACCTCCCGCCCCCTGTCGCTCCCCATCGAACCTGAAGCTCCTCCCGAGCCCGACACCCTCCCCGGGTTTTGCACCGACACCGACCCCTGCCGCCGCAACATCGACTGCCCTGCCGGTGCCGTCTGTGACATCGAAGAAGGATTCGACGAAGGATGTTGCTGGCAAATTCTCTGCAACGACGACTCCCAGTGCGACGACGGCGAGCTGTGCGACGTCAACCTTGGCGGCTGCTATCCCAGCGACCGCTGCAATCCCGGTGACCTCGACGCCTGCGCCGACGGCGAGCGGTGCGTGGTCGACGTCGACGACTACGCTTGTGTGACCCTCGACCAGGTGCCCGCCGCCGCCGCCTGCACCCTCGACCGCCCCCGCCTGGTGCTGCGCGACGGCGCACGCGTCGCCCTCCGTGCCCTCGCTCGCCAAGCCGACGGCGCCCTCAAGCCCCACGCCCAACTGCAGTTTGAGTCGGCCGTCGGCACCGTCGACGACGACGTGCTCACCGCCCACTGTGAGGAGGCTGTCCCCTGTCGCGGCACGGTCGTCATCCTCAACGAGCGAAACACCCCCTGCGGCATCGCCGACGTCGTCGTGCACCCCGCCGCCCCCGACGACGCGCTGCGCGTGGTGGTTCTCGACGCCGACACCGAAACCCCTGTGGCGGCCGATGTGCAGGTGCATCTGTCGGCCACCCGCCCCACCCGCCACGCCGCCACCGACGACGAGGGCATCGCCCTCTTCGGCGACGTCGACGCCTCCATGGTGACGTCGGTGTCGGTGGTGTCCGACACCCACGACTGGATCACCTATTTGCACCCCAACAGCGACGACATCGTCGTGCACGTCGCCCGGGCCACGAACGACGTCGTCGGCATCAAGGGCACGTTCAGCTTTGACGACGTGCAATCCCACGGCGACATCGAATTGGGGTACGCCTCGCTGGCGCCCAAGGCCTCGATGTCTGACTTTCAGTTCGCCCACCTGTTCGGCTCTCGACACATCTACGAAATCTCGCTCGACGGCGTCACCCAAGGGCCGCAACCCTTCCCGCTGCCGTCGACGTTCGTCACCCGCCTCGCCGGCAGTGACATCAAGGCCGATCACTTCACCGTTGGGCAAAACCCCAATGCGACCATGGCTTGGTCGGTGGGCGCTCAGGTGCGACTCGCCGACATCGGGCCTGTCATCGCTTCTGCCGCCACCCCGCGACCAGGATTCGACGTCGTGTCCATGTTCTTGGAGTTCTTCTTGCTCTCCAGCTACGGCTTCGTCGACCAGCTGGCCTTGGAGCCCATCGACCGCACGGCACTGCCCGACCTCTTTCCCACAGACGGCACCCCACCTTGGCCCGCCGATCTCCCGTTCACCACCGTCGACGTCGCGCCTGCCACCCCCAGCCAACTGCGCACCGATCTCGCATTGTCTTCGCCTCCATGCCGACCAGGAGAACTGCGCGGCACCATCTGCGAAGACCACGGCAACGCCTACGCCATGATGACCGCGTCCGTCGTGCCCTCCGTCGGCCTCCTGCCCCTCGGGTTCGGGCAGTCGCACTTTGACCGCATCACCACCGAGCCCCTCCGTGGCGTGTTCTTTCAACACGCACCTGCCCACGATGGGCTCGAAGGCATCCCCTCGCTGACCACCGCATTTGTGCTCGACACCGAACGCAGCGGCGTGGTCGACCCCAACATGGCGGCGGTCGCGCAGTGGTCGACCCATGTCCCACAGCCGCCTGAAGCGATGGCGTTTGCGCAATCGTTCCTGGCGCATCCATCAGGTCGGTACGTTCGCGATGCCCGCACCTTCCGCCACACCTCCGCCGTCGACGAAGACGCCGACATGGTGCGCCTGCGGCTGCGCACCGCCGCTCGCACGTGGAGCATCTACTACGCCCCCGACGACGCGCCGTCCTCCACGAGACCGCTGTTGCTCGAGGCGCTGCTCGACGACGCCAATGTGCCCGACGACCCCGCCATCGACATTCGCACCTTCGCCTTCGGCAATGGCTTCAACGGCCCCACCCCGACCGACTTCGACGAGCTCATCGACTTCGATGGCACCTCGCTGCCGCAAGACGCCACCTTCATCGGCGCGTGGACGACCACCTCATGTGCCCGCGGCGTCGGCGAACACTGCCGCATCTTCGAAACCGATTAGGCATCTCGTCAGACGTCGACGTGACCGGCTCACATTTTGCCGGGCACTTTGCGGTCGAGAAAGGCGCGCACCACGGGGTCGTCCGAGGCCCATACCTCGTCTCGGGTGCCCCACGCGCGCAGCTTTCCCTCGTGCAACATGCCGATGTGGTCGCCGATGATCCGCGCCGACTCCACGTCGTGGGTGATGACCACGAACGTCATGCCGAGCCGGTCTTGCATGTCGTTGATGAGGGCGTCGATGGCGGCCGAGGTCTGCGGGTCGAGCCCCGAGGTGGGCTCGTCGAAGAACACCATCTCGGGCTCCAACGCGATGGCCCGCGCCAACGCCACCCGCTTGCGCTGCCCGCCCGACAACGCGCTGATGGCGCGGCCGGCGAGGCCGGCCAGCCCCACGGTGTCGAGGAGCTCGTCGACGCGGGCGTCGATGTCGGCTTTCTTCATCGACGTGTGGTGCTTGAGGGGGAAGCCGACGTTGTCGCCGACGCTCAACGACCCAAACAGCGCTCCCTCCTGAAAGAGCATGCCGAACCGCTGCCGCAGCTGCAGAAGGTCGGCCTTGCGCAACTTGGCCACCTCCTGGCCGAGGGCGAAGACTTGCCCGTCGTTGGGGGCGGCCAAGCCCACCGCCAAGCGAATCAGCGTCGACTTGCCGGTGCCCGACGGCCCCAACAAGACGGTGGTCTTGCCGCGCGGCACGCGCATGCTCACGTCGTCGAGAATGACGCGGTCGCCGTACGCCTTGGTGACGTGCGACAGCTCGATGGCCGCATCGTCCGACGCGGTGTCGTCGACGACAGGCGGGGACACCGCCGACGTCACCTCAGCCCAAACTCGGCAGGGTGTTGACCTCGACGCGCATCACCTGCTCGCCGAGCATGAGCTGGGCGCCGTGCTCCAGCTTGCGCTCCTGCTGCACGCGCACGAAGGTGCCGTTGCGGCTGTTGAGGTCGGTGAGCTCGTAGGTGCCATCGTCTTTGCGGGCCAGCTGGGCATGCCGCGTCGAGATGTACGGGTCAGACGGGAAGTTCACGTCGGCCTGGGCACGTCCCATGGTCAGAATGCGTTGCGGGCGCGCGTAGGTCTCGTCGAGCGACGGTCGGGTGCCCACCCGCTGCACCAAGATGGGCAACTGCGCCCGCATCACGCCCGCCGCGAGCTGGGTGCCTTCGGCGTCGAGGTGCGGGTACAGCTGTGGCCGGCTGTCGTCGGGCACGATGCGCATGCGCTGGGTGCCGACCACGAATTCGTCGTTGCCGCCGAGCTTCTCTTTCGACCCTGGCGCCATCTTCAAATACACGCCGTTGGTGCTGGGTTGCGGCAGCAGCCACAAGGCGCCGTCGCGAAACTCCAGCTCACAGTGCAGGTCGGCCAAGAAGGGGTCGTCGGGAAACAGCACCACACCTTGGTTGCGTCCGATGGCGGTCTTGCCCGCCTGCAGACGCCATTGCGTGCCGAACTGGGTGTGGCCTTTGACGAGGAGCAAACGCGCAAAGCGGTCGACGCTGACCGCGCCGAAAAACGCCGTCGCCCCTTTGGGGGCGGTGAGTCCGCCGGGCGCGGGCGCCGGAGCGCCACCCGCAGCAGGAATGTTCAAGCTCGGCATCATCATCGTCGACGTCGCGCTCTGCTGCGGCGCTGCCGCCGCTTGCGGCACGTCGGCCGCACGCATCATCAACGTCCCCGACGGGGCCGCCGTCGCTGCCCCCTGACGGTGACCACAGTGCTTGCAGAACATGTCGTCGGCGAGGATTTCACCCGAGCACTTCTCGCACGGCTTGGTGGCGGGCGCGGCAGGCGAACGCGGCACGTCTGCGGCGACAGGAGCGGCTGGCGGCGCCATCACGGGCGAGGCTGGAGTGGGCGCGGCTGGAGTGGGCGCGGCTGGAGTGGGCGCGGCTGGAGTGGGCGCCACAGGCGCCGCAGCGGCTGGGGTCGGAGGCGTCGACGGAGCCGGCGCAGCCAACCCTTCTGAGGCGTCCTTCAGCGTCGACAAATCGACGGCCTTCATGGCGTTCACCGTCGCCAATGGCGACCCCGCCGGAGCCGACATCCACGACGGGGCGGCCGGTTCGGCAGGGGCGGGAGCCGGAGCGGCTGGGGCCGCGGGTGCATCCTGCTCGTCGCCAATGTGCGCCCCACACGACACGCAGTGCGACGAGCCGGGGTCGTTGTAGGAGTCGCAGCTGGGGCACACCAAGCCCAGCATCAGGCTGAGGCTCTCTTCTTCGAAGTCGTCGATGTCGGCTGCTGGCAGACGGGCACCGCACATTTCGCAGTACGTCTTGTCGGCCTCGTTGTCATGCCCGCAGCTGATACAGGTGCTCACGACCTACCCCGTTTGGCGTTGCCGCCCTCGTCTGCAGTGGCCGGGTCTGTCGGCGCTGCCGGGCGATCCACCCATGCAAAAGACGCCAGCCACCATTGAGATGGTGTGCACCATGTGCGACCTCCCCGTGATACGTCAACCGTCGACTGCGAAATTCTCAAGCTGCTGCGTGACGGTGTTCATGTGATTGGTGGCGCCTGTGTTTTCTCACCCTCCCCTGCTGCCGACCCTGCTGGCCACCGCCGTGGCCGTCGCCCTCACCGCGTGCCCCACGCCGTTGTCGCAAGCGCAGAAGCCACCCGCTTCGCCGTTCGTGCGCGGCATGGGTTTGGGCCTGTTTGCCACCAACGCCAACTACAACTACGCCCACCTCCTCGACGAGATTCGAGACCTCGGTGCCACCGACGTGCTGCTGGTCATCCCGCTGTACCAACAAAACGTCAGCAGCCACGACATCGACCGCCGCCCAGGCAAGACGCCTTCTGACGTCGCTGTGCTGCGCACGCTGCAACAAGCCAAAGCCCGTGGCCTCCGCACCTCCGTCCTGCCCATCGTGCGCCTCACCGACCGTTCTCGACGACAATGGCGCGGACGCATCCAACCCAAAGCCGGCGTCGACGCCTGGTTTGCCGCCTACGAAAAACACCTGCTGCGCTACGCGACCATCGCCGAACGCGGCGGCGCCGACCGCTTTGTCGTCGGCAGCGAACTCCTCAGCCTCGAACGCCATGAGCGCCAGTGGCGGTTGCTCATCGGCGCCACCCGCAAGGTGTTCACCGGCAAGCTGACCTACTCCGCCAACTGGGACCACTTCGATCCCATCCAATTCTGGGACGCCCTCGACGAGGTCGGCGTCACCGCCTACTTCGAACTCGTCTCCCACGACGGCCAAGTCACCGACCTCGAACTCGACAAGGGCTGGGTCGGCCCGGCGGCAGGGCTGGCGCGTCTGCAACGTCGACTGCGCAAGCCGCTGTTCATCACCGAGGTGGGCTACCCTGCCAAGGTCACCGCCGCCCGCTACCCGTGGGATGAGACACGCAAAGCCGCCCTCGCACCCGACCTCCAAGCCCAACTCTACCGCGCCTTTTGCCGCAACTTGCGTCCACACCCCGACGACCAAGCGGCCCTCCGCCTCTCCGGTTTCTTCTTTTGGAACTGGTTCGGCTTCGGCGGCCTCCAAGACGGCGACTACACGCCTCGCGGCAAACCCGCCGCCGAGGAAGCGCGGCGGTGCTACGCCGACAAACGGTGGGACTGACGCCGCCGCCCAGCGCCACATGTGCGGTGGCGACCGCTGTTGAAGGTGCGAAACTTGACCCAGACCTCCCCGTCTCCCTAACGTCGGGGTCTGCCCCTGCGCGCCTTCGGTGCGCCCTGTCGCGGAGCGTCCATGAGCCTTGTTTCGTCTTCCCATCGCGTGCGCTCGCTGCTGCGAAACTGCGTGTTGGCGTTGGCGGTCTCGACGGTGTCGGTGACCGCAACAGCGCAGAGCAGCTCGTCCAGCGACGACGACAAGGGCGGTGCCTCGAGCATCTTCGGCGAAAACGACACGCCGTTCACCGCCTACGTGGGCCTCGACGTCGACGGCATGCGTCACTCGGCGCTCATCACCCGCGAAAACACCCAAGACGATGGCAACGGCAATCCAGCGACCATGCGCGTGCGCGAGCTCGACTATGAGCGCTACCGGGTTCGCTTCACCCCGCGCATCGACGTCGGCCTCGCCCGGATGATCGGTGTCTACGCCAAGCTCCCCATCGTGGCGTACGACACCACCACCATTCGCTACACGTCGGGCACCGACTCCACCAACTCCACCGTGGGCCGCGACTCCGCCCCCAACCCGGTCAACAACATCACCGGTTGGGGCACCACCACCGGCTTCGTCGACAACACCGGCAGCGGCAACGCGTACTCGCCCGACGGCACCGGCTACGGCTACCCCAACAAGGCCTACAACGACTGGCGGTTTGACGTCGCCAACAACGCCGGCTTCACCGGCCAGCGCGCCGGCCTCGACTACCCCACCGTCGGCTTGTGGCTCGCACCGGTGTCCAACCGCACCGACCCCAGCAAGCCCACCATTCGCATCAACGTCGACTTCAAACCCTGCATTGTCCTCGGCGTGATGGACCCAGACGGCGATGAGCTCAGCGACACCCGCCCTGGCCCTGTCGCCGATGGCGCCTGCCGCCTGCACATCGGCACCTACTTCTCAAAGCGCTTCTTGTTCCTCGATCCGTACTTCGAGGCCAACTACACGCTGCCCTTCGCCGGCCCCGACGCCGCCTACGGCTTTGAGCCCCGCCACGACGGTGGCTTCACGCTCGGCTTGCGCATCGTCCCGTGGGAGCTCCCCGCCATCGGCTCTTGGGTGGCCGTCGACATGCACGCCCGCGCCCACTACTTCTCCAAAGGCCGCGACTACTCCGAGCTGTCGGATGCCCTGCGCGAACTCACCTACACCGACGAGTTCATGCGCACCTCCTTCAACGCCGGCCTGCACTACCAAGTGTTCCGCTACATGCGCGTTTCCCTCGTCGGCTCCTTTGTCTACGACACCCAGCACTTCCTCTCGTCGGAGTCGGTGGGGTGCGACGGCGGCTGCCGACCCCCTGACGTCTTCCCGTGGGACCACAACACCGGCCCTCTCTCCGACAAGGTGGAGCTCGAAGAGTCGGCCAACGAACGCAACCAGTTCTTCAACCCCATCTACGACACGCCTGGGCGCCGCTTCATCGCCGAAAACAGCTACCAGCTGCGGTTGTTGGCCAAGGTGGCGTTCACCTTCTGATGGGCCTCGCCGACGACGTCAAAAGCCTCCCCTGCGGGAGGCTTTTTCGTGTCTGATGCCCACCGAACGAACCTGTGTTCGGCACATTCTGTGCGCGCGCCGTCCCTACTCTTCAGCGGGCAGCTCGACGACATCAAAGAGCTTTTGTTTCGCCACGGTCTTGCCGGCCACCTCATACACCAGGGTGTAGCGCCCCGCCCGTGGCAGCTCGAGCCGAGGCCACTCCATGAGTGCCTGCATGGGCGACGTCTTCGCCAACTGCAGCGTCACCGTGGCCTGGCCGATGCGCTCTTTGCGGGGGCCCTGCACCAACAACTTCACCTGCGTTTGCGTCGACAGCTTGGTCTTCGCCGTGATGCACGTGAAGAACGTCGGGCTTTTCCCCGGCAGCCGCTTCACCTTGACGACGTCGATGGGCGTTTTGTCTTCGCCCGTGGCCGTCTTGCCCCACACCTGACAGCCCGCCTTGCTGTCCATGCGCACCAGCTCAGCCACCAACACCGGCGAGAACTCCAACGCGGTGAGGTCGGCGGCCTCGGTCTGCTTGACCTTCAGCCCGGTCTGCGCCGAGGTGCCTTTCACCGACTTGGTGGCCGCCTCCAGCTCTTTCAGCGCGTCTTTCTTCTTGGGCTCGGGAGCGCCAAACAAGTCGGCAAACGGATCGGCCTTCTCCTGTGCCGACACCGACGGCGCGGCCCACACAGCCCCCGCCAAAGTCGCTGCCAACGCGGCAGCCGAGAGCTTGTTCATGTCGCCACCGCGCCAAAGTCGAGCCGAATGCCCAACAACCGGGTCATGATGAAAAAGGCCGCAAACAGCTGGGCCAACGCCACCAGCAAAATGCTCGTGCCGCTCACCACCAACCCGGTGGCCACCACAGCTCCTGCGACCTGCAGGGCGCGCTGCCACGACGACGGCGTGGGGGTCATGTCGACAACAGGAGGCGCGGCATCAAGCGACACCCCTTGCGCCTCGGCTTGCCGACGAGCGGTCTGCAACAAGGCATCCACTTCTTCACGGGTGCGGCGCACCACGTCTTGCGCGCTGAGCACACCTTGGGTGAATCGGTCGCGAATGTCGTCGAGCATGGCCCCTCCACCCTGGTGAACCGCAGGTGCTACTTCACACCGCAGGCGTCGTCGCCGCCCACCATTTTCAAGAGCGGCAGCCCCTTCTTCTTCGACAGCCGCTTCTTTTTCACGAAGTCTTTCATGGCGTTGCAGGCCTTCTTCTTGTTCCCCATCTTCGAGTGCGCCATGGCGATGACCTTGATGGCGTCGTGGTTCTTGGGGTTCAACTTCAGCGCCTCTTTCGCCGTGGCGTAGGCCTTCTTGGGGTTCGAAAACACCATCGTTTGGGCCTTGAGGGCTTTGCGCTTGCTCTGCTTGATGTCGTCCGCCGATGGCCCTGCAGCGACTTTGCTGCCTTTGTCGTCGCCCGACTTTGCGTCGTCGCTGCCTTTGTCGGTCTTGTCGCTTCGCTCTTTGGGGCGACGGCGTTTCTCGGTGGTGCCCTTGTCGCCCGCTGGCGTCTTGTCGCGCTTGGTCTTTGGCGTCTTGTCTTTCGGCGTGCGCTTGGTGCCGTTGGTTTTGCCCTTCGACGTCGTCGTGCCTTTGCCTTTGTCGTCGGCTCCGGCGGTGCCGTTGGCGTCGGCCCCTTTGTCGGGTGCTGCCTCGGCCTCGGGGGTGTCGGTGCCCTTGCCGTCAGGAGGGTTGCCATCGGGCGTTTTGCCGTCGCCGGTGTTGCCGTCGTTTTGCACGACCTCGCCACCGTCGCTCTTGCCGAACAGCTGGTCTTTCAACAAGAAGAGCGCGCCGCCAGCGCCGATGAGCAACACGAGCACGGCGATCGCCGCGAACTTGGCGCCACCGCCGCCCGACTTGGCGGGCAGGCCGTGGTCGACGAGTTCGGTGGTCGACGTATTGCGCACCATGTCGTCGGAGGGCGCTGCGGTCTGGGTTTGTGTGGGGGTCGGCAACGTCGGATTGGGCGACGCCACCGGCTGGGTTTCAGACGGCGGAATGTTCGCCGGTTGCGTGGGCGCCGACTCTTTGGCTTGCGGCGTCTCGGGCGCCGTGAACGCCGTGCTCGACTCGCGCGCCAGGGTGCGCAGCAGCTCTTCGAAGGCCTGCACCATCTCCATGGCGGTGCTGAAGCGCTCGTCGACGTTCTTGGCCATGGCCTTGAGGATGATGGCCTCAAGGTCGGGGTGAATGTTGAGCTGCGGGTACTTTTGGCGCGGGGGGTCTGGCTGCTCGAGGATGTGTTTGGTGACGATGCCGATGGCGGTGTCGGCGTTGAACGGCAACTCGCCGGTGGCCAACTGGTAGACGACGACGCCGAGGGCGTAGAGGTCGGAACGGTGGTCGAGTTTTTGCCCGCGCGCCTGCTCCGGCGACATGTATTCGGGCGTGCCGCACACCATGCCGGCTTGGGTGAGGGCTTGCTCAGGCTTCTCGTCGGGGTCTTGGATTTTCGCGATGCCGAAGTCGAGCACCTTCACGAACTCGGTGCCGCGGTGGTCGACGATCATGATGTTTTCAGGCTTCAAGTCACGGTGGATGACGTTCTGCTCGTGCGCTTCGGCCAAGGCCGAGCACACCTGAATCATGATTTTGGCGAGGCGCTCGGCGGTGAAGGGGCCTTCGGCGCCGAGCATGCCGTAGAGGTCGCGCCCGTCGAGAAACTCGATGGCCATGAACAACACGCCGTTGGCGTCTTGCCCGAAGTCGATGACCTGAATGCTGTTGGGGTGGCTGAGGCGCGACGCCGAGCGGGCCTCGCGTTGAAAACGTTGCACCAGCTGGGGGTCGTCGTTGAAGTGGTCGTGCAGCAGCTTGATGACCACGTCTTTGTCGAGGCTGAGCTGTCGGGCTTTGTACACCTTGCCCATGCCGCCCACGCCGAGCAGCTTGTCGATGCGGAAGTTGCGGTTGATCACCTGACCGATGAAAGGGTCGTCGCCGTCTTCACCCGCTGCCTTTTGCGGCTGCTCTGCGCCACACGCGGGGCAGAAACGAGCGCCGTCATCGAGTTCGACACTGCACACTACGCAGTTGACCACGTGGACCTCCCACCCATTGCATGACGCATGGGGTCAGACAGGGTTTACCCTTTCGCGCTTCCAGAAGAAACCGCTGGCGACGGCAAAATCGACGTCGCTCACCATGTGCCAAAGCACACAAACCCTGCCATCGGCCGAGCCAGAGACGGCCCAGTCTCTCTGTAGCAACGGACGACGTGGACGTTCGATCCATGCAATCCAACGTCCCAACCTACTCCCAACCCATGTCCCCATCCTCGTCAACGCCAGCGGGCGACCATGTCGGCTTGGGTGTCGGTGCAGGCGACCAACGCAATGCTCGGGTCTTTGGCGCCCGACAGCCGCAGCGGCGCTTCGAGATGCGGGCACAGCACACAGCGCACGAACACCTCAGGAAACAGCCGCTTGGGATAGGCCAAGGTGACGTCCGCCCCCGACGAGGTTTTGCACACCGACAGCGTCGAGCCTTTGTGAAAGGTGGCGTAGCGCTTGGATGCCCCCCGCAGCAGCATCCCCGGCGTCGCGACCGCCATCAGCGCTCGATACACCGGGCTGTGAAACAGCCCCTCGGCGCGTTCGGCCGAATCGCGGCGAAAGGCGTCTTCGTCGTCGCCAAAGTGGGCGGTGGCATACGCCAGGGCGAACGCCACCAACTTCACCTCCGACACCCACAGGTTGATGGGCGGCAGGGCGCTGACGAAGGGCTGCAACGCCACAGGCAACGTCGACGTCGGGGTGTCGCGGTGCTCAAGGTAGTGGTGCGCGATGGCGGCCTTGGCGGTGGCCGTGGGGTGGGAGTCCAGCCCCTGCGGCAAGCCATCGATGTAGGCTTGGTGGTGTGTCATCAAATCCCCCACAGAGAGGACAACGATGACGCCCACGGCGGGCGGGGCCGACGACGGGAGGTGTCTACGTCTGAGGCTGATGGCAGCCCAAAACGGGTGCACTGCGCGGCGAAACTCAGCTGGCGTCGTCGCCTTCGCTTTGCCGCAGCAAGAAGGCCTCGATGAACGGCTGGATGTCGCCGTCGAGCACCGCGTCGACGTTGCCCACCTCGTGGCCGGTGCGCAGGTCTTTGGCCAGACGGTAGGGCGCGAGCACGTAGTTGCGAATCTGGCTGCCGAAGGAGGCCTCCATCTTCGCCGCTTCGGCTTTGTCTTTCTCGGCCATGCGTTTGCGCATCTCGTGCTCGTACAACTTGGCCTTCAGGAGCTTCTCGGCGGTGATGCGGTTTTGCTGTTGGGAGCGTTCTTGCGAGCAGGCGACGACGAGGCCGGTGGGTTGGTGCGTCAAGCGCACGGCCGAGTCGGTCTTGTTGACGTGCTGGCCGCCGGCGCCGCCGGCGCGAAAGGTGTCGACGCGAATCTCGTCTTTTTTCAGCTCGATTTCGATGTTGTCGTCGATCTCGGGCAACACGCTCACCGCGGCGAAGGACGTCTGACGACGGGCGTTGGCGTCGAAGGGTGAGATGCGCACCAGGCGGTGCACGCCGCTTTCGGCTTTGAGGTATCCGTAGGCGTATTCGCCTTTGACGACGAGGGTGGCGCTCTTGATGCCGGCTTCTTCAGCTTCGGAGCGCTCGACGAGGTTCACCGTCCAGCCCTGCTTGTCGGCGTAGCGGGAATACATCCGCAGCAGCATCTCGGTGAAGTCGGCGGCGTCGACCCCGCCCTGCCCCACGTTGAGTTCGACGATGGCGTTGTTGGGATCGTTCTCGCCGCCGAGCATGCGAGCGAACTCCATCTTCTCGACGGCGGCGTCGATGCCTTCGACCTCGCTTTGGATGTCGGCGAGGCCCTCGGCGTCGCCTTCGGCCATGTCGATGAGTTCACGGCAGTCGTCGATGCCGTTTTTGGCGCCGTCGAAGGTCTCGACTTCGTTTTGCAGGCGGCTGCGTTCTTTTTGCAGCACCGAGGCGCGGTCTTGGTCTGACCAGAAGTCGGGGTCTTGCACCTGCTCGTCGAGGTCTTCGAGGCGCAGGCGTTTTTCGTCGAGCTTCAGGGGGCCCACGAGGTTGTCGAGCCGCTTGGCGAGCTCGTCGAGGGTGCGCTTGAGGTCTGCAGACAGGTTGGCGGTGGCTTCGGTCATGACGTCTCCAACGACGGCAAGGCATAGACGACAAAAGGCAGGGAGAGAATCCCTGCTTCTGAAAAAGATCTGTGGCCCGTCAGGGGCTGCTGGGCGGCGGCATGCGGGGCACGTCCGGTGGACGCTGGTAGTGCTCGGGGTGCATCCGCGCATGGCGCACCAACGCGTAGGTGACGGCAGTGATGGCCCACATCCACCACGCGCCATAGAAGGTGCTGATCACCGTGAGCACGAACGTCACCCGCAACGCCCACCGCTGGCAGGTGATGCCCCACGGGCGCCCGCCCCACATCCCGACGCCCATGAGGCTGCCGTAGAGGTAGAGCACAAACGTCAGCGTGGCGTCGCGTTCGTCGAAGGTGTCGTCGAGGAGGTAGTGCCACACCAAGGTGCCCACCACCAACAGCAGCATGGCGCCGCCCGCGGTTTGTTCGACCGGCCCCCGACGTCGACGCCAAAAGCCATCGCCGAGCAGGCACACCATCCAGGCGACGACGCCGAACACCAAACACAAAAACGGCACGACGTCGCCCAGCCACACATAGGGTGGGCGTCGGGTGTACAGCGGGATGTCGGCGGTGACTTGCGTCGTCTCGTAAAACTGCGTGGCGTCGTGCACCACACCGGCGGCGTCGATCCACGCTGAGATGCCGGTGTTGGCGACGCGGGCGACAGAGCGACCACTCTCGACGGCGCGCACGGCGTACATCAGCAGGTGCTGGTGCGCCATCGACGACACGCCATACCAAGCGTCGTTGGTGACGTTGAAGAAGAGGTCGGCGTCGCCCTGGGCAAAATGCCGGGTGAGCTCAGGAAAGGCGCCCTCGTAGCAGACGGTGGCGGCGACTTTGACCTTCTGTTTGCCGGTGTCGAGGTCGATGGGGCCCTGCAGTTCACCAAAGCTCGACAAGCCGGGCACCAGACGGCGCACCACGCGTTTGAGGGGCCATGGCACATATTCGCCGAAGGGCACGAGGTGCACTTTGTCGAAGCGTCCGACGAGTTCGAGGTTGTTGGTGACGACGAGGGCGGTGTTGGCTTTTTTGCGACGCTTTTTGCCGGTGTCGGGGTCGATGACTTTGTAGCGCAAGGTGGTGCCGACGATGGCGGCTGGCGGCATCGCCTTTTCGCGGGCGGCGATCTTCGCAGCCGACTCCTTTGGCTTTTCTTGGGCAGGCGGTTTCGCCTTTTGCCCTTTGCGTCGTCGACGTTTGCGCTCTTTGGGGGCGCGCACGTCTTTCGGCAGGATGCGGCTGTCGCGCAAATGGGTGGTCTTGTCGGTGAAGTCGGCCGGCAACGACGCCTCTGGCCACACCACGATCTCGGCGCCGTCGTCGATGGCTTCTTGTTGCAGCTTGTGAAAGCGCTCCAAGATGAACTGGTGGTTCTGGTAGTCGTGGTTTTTGATGCCCTGCTCAATGTTGCCCTGCAGCAGCGACACCCGCACCGTGCGCTCCGGTGTGCCCAACGACTGCATCCACACCACGCCGAAGACCACGTCGACGACGACGGCCGCCACCGCCACCTTCAACACCAAGGGCACGCCCACGTCGCCCCGCAGCCGCTGCGCTATGAAGGTGCCCACGCCGCCGTTGAACAACACGATGAGCAGCACCAACCCATACACCCCGACGACAGCCGCGCCTTGCAGCATCACGGGGACGGTGGCGAGCGAGTTGCCGAGGTTGCCCCAGGGGAACCCCCCGAAGATGGCGTGGTTGCGCAAGAACTCGAGGCCGGCAAAGCAGATGGGGCCGATGAGGCCGAAGTGCCATCCCCAACGTCGTGACACCATCTGGGCGACGCCAAATGCAGCTGCACCCGCAGCAGCGATGAGGGCGCTCAAGGCGAAGACCGCCAGCCATCCGACGACGGCGGGCAGCGGCGTGAACACATTGATGGGCACGTGCAGCCAGTAGAGGATGATGACCAGCTGCACGAACAACGTCAGCGCGCTGTGCCAATAGGTGAATTTCACGCTCTGGCCGTGGCTCACGACGAAGAAAGGGATGAGCCCCACGAACGCCAACAACCCGCTGACGCCAGGCAACAGCGGCGCACTGCCGAAGCTGTCGATGATGAGCGGTTGGCTCAGGCCCAACAGCACGCCGCCCAACACACACCACAGCAGGCTCGCTCGCATCGACACCAGCGGCGGCAGCACGCCGTCTTTGGCGTTGGGCGGGGGGCCGGCAGATGCCGGCACGCTCGTCGCCTTTGCGGCTGCCGTCGTCGACGCATAGGCCTCGATGGCGGTCGACGCCTGTGCCGCAGCCGCGCTTTTGCCGCCTTTGCGAGCTGTGTTGCGTTTGCCTTTGCGCTTGCCTGCCACGGTTCTGCCTTTTGCGTCGTCATGTCTGCGATGCGGGTCTGGGGTGCGGAGAACCTCAGCCTTGTGAGGCCGTTCGCTGCGCAGTAGAAACGGAGGCAAAGGTGCCATCTTGCGAGCCGATTCCCCAGCACAATTCTCTGCAAAGCGTGTGCGTCCCGTCGTCGACAGACGCTGGGGCCTGTTGGGTGTGGTGCTCGGCGTGTTGCTGCTGGCCAGCGGATGCGCCCACAAGACCATCATTCACACCGTGCCCGAGGGCGCCCAAGTCATCGTCGACGGCGAACCCATGGGCGCCGCGCCCGTCGTCGTTGAGCGCGCCTCTGGCACCGGCGGTAAGATGCGCGTGCAGGTGCAGCACGAACTGTTTGAAGACAAGACCGTCGACTACACGCGCAGCGAGTTGTTCTTCTGGCCGTCGCTCATTGCGCTCACCCCAGCGCTGGCGTTGCCCGTCGCTGTGGTGGCGGGGCTGCCCTTTCCGCCCCTCGGCATCGGCATCGCTGCCGGGTGGTTCTGTCTGACGTCGCCGACGTTGATTTCGCTGTTCTTCATTCAGAAGTACCCCGACGAAGTCACCATCGAACTCAGCCCACGGCTCATGCCCGGAGACGATGGCGGCTACATGCCCACCGACGACTGGACGGTGCCGGGCGACTATTCGCCCAACCCCTTGCCCATTCCTGGCGCCGCGCCCGACGAGGGCGACGTGGACGGCGCCCCCGCAGACGACGACAGCGACGGACGCGGCGATGCTTCGGGCGCTCAAGGTCCGCCGTTGGAGTCGATGGATTTTTAGCCGGTGGTGCGCGCCCCAGAGCGGCAACGCCGCCCAACAAAAAACGCCGTCGACATCGACGGCGTTTTGCGTTGGGCGGGCGGCGGGCCCCGTCGTCGGGCTCACTCCCCGACGAAGGCTGCGTTGACCACCGACGTGTTTTCGAAGTGGTAGACGGAGCCGGCGTCTTCGCGCATCAACACGCCACCGTCGAGCAGGTTGGCGTTGTGCTCGGCGAACATGGTGTTGGCCTCCTCGTCGGAGAGCTTCTCCATGTTCATGGTCTGGCCCTCCGCAACGTCGCCGATGTCGAAGTCGGGCAGCGGGATGGTGCCGAGGCCCCCCGACAAGCCCGACAGCAGACTGTCGACGAGGTTTTCGTTGATGAGGCGCACGACGATGGGGCCGATGTCGATCTGGTCGTCTTCGGCGATGGCGATGTCGGTGTTGATGGGGCTCTCGAGCTCCAACGACGGCACTTTGGGCGCGCCAATTTCAATGCGGATGGCGTTCTCGACGGGGTCGGCGATCAAGAACAGCTCGGTGGTGAACGAGGTGTGGGCCACGGCGTTCACCTCTGCGCCGTTGAACGTGAAGTTCATGAAGATGCGCATGTCGCCGACGTGAAACAGCAACTCGTCGTTGGGGGTGCACGCCGTTGCCGTGGGGGGTGCCAAGCCTTCGACGCTCACCTGCAAGTTCTCAATGCCGACTTCGCCGAGATCGCCGAAGATGGCCTCGTCGACCTCGATGTTCAACAGGCCAGCCGACCACGCGGCGTAGAACACTTGGTTGAGCATGGTGTCGGTGAACAACAGCTCGACGGGGGCCACCTCGGGCGAATGCAGGGCCTCCACCGTGCCTTTGCAGCCGTTGATGATGGGCACGCCTTGGGATTGGCTGATGTCGATGGTGGCTTCGGCAGAAGCGCCGCCCTTGAGACGGAAGAGTCCGCCGCGCTCGGAGAACGTGTCTTGGTAGACGGTGCTGATCATGCGCACGTTGAGGGGCTCGCCGCCTTCTTCAAGCGACGCCAGGGGGATGGTCTGCTCGAAGGAGAACGCCGAGAACATGTCGCCGATGGTGGGGGTGATGCCGACGTAGGTGCCAGAGTTTGGCGGGTCTTCGTGGTAGAGGGCGTGGCGGAAGCCTTGGCGGAAGGCGTCTTCGAGGAAGGGAGTCAGGGGGGTGAGCAGACCTTCAAGGGCGTCGTCGGCGTCGCTTTGCCCGGTGTTGGCGACGATGTCGCCGATGGTGACCTCGACCGTGCTGGGATCGGGGGTGACGTTCACCCGCCCGTTGCCGTCGGCGATGACGGCCAGGTCGGCGGTGAGATCGATGGAGGTGAAGCCCAACGTGGGGCTGTTGGAGAAGCCCTGCCCGCTGGGCAGGCCCATCGGAATCTGGATGTTGTCGAGGCGCATGGCGATGGCCATGGCGGCCACCGGCTTCGGCGCGAGGCTCACCCGCACGGGGCTGTGGGTGACGTTGGCGGTGTCGAGGTTGGCGTCGATGCTGCTCGAGTTGTAGTTGAACGACAGTCCGCTCAAGCCGTTCACGTCGCCCAAGAGGTCGCCGAGGCGAAACTCGTCTTGCAGGCCCGATTCGAACAGCGTCGCCAAGTCGTTGGGGGGGAAGCTGTGGTCGCCATCGTCGAGAGCGTCGGCGCCGAGGTAGATCCCCATGATGTCGTCGGCAAGGTAGGGGTCGAGGCCCGTCTCGTCGGGGAGCGAGTAGTCGGTGGCCCACATGAAGCTCTGCACGGTCTGGTGGGTTTGCTCGCCCTCGTCGCGGGCGGTGATGATGAGGACGTTGACACCCTCGTCGACAGGAATGCGGCGCGAGAAGTTGCCGGTCTCATGGTCGAAGTATTGCTGCTGGGTGGGATCGTTGCCGACGGCGAGCAGGTCGACGCCGTTGGCCGTGGCCGAAACAATGGCGCCGACGCCGGAGACGATGTTGCCGATGACCAACACCTGGCGGTTGCCGGCCGCGCCGGCGAGGGTGGCGCCGCGTGCGGGGAAGTCGACCTGGATGGCGACGCGGCACTCGTTGGTCTGCTCGATGTTGTCGGGCGGCTGGCAGCCACCCGCGGTGGGGTCACAACGGTCGATGGTGCAGTCGTTGCCGTCGTCGCAGTCGCGGTCTTCGCCCGCTTGCTGGTCGCATTGGTCTTGCACACAAATGCCCGACAGTTTGCACTGGTTGGTGGTGGGGCAGCTGGCGCCGTCGAGGGGGATGTGGCTGATGGGGTTGGTGAAGTTGGTGCCGTCGCACACGTCTTCGGTGCAGGGGTTGTAGTCGTTGATCCCGGGGATGACGTCGCCTTCGCACACCCCCGCCGAGCACGACGCTTGCGGCTGGCAAGCGTTGGAGCAGTTGGTGAAGTCGGGCTTGTTCGTCGAGGTGCACACAAAGCCGGTGTGTTCGCCGCAGTCCCAATCGACGCAGGGGTTGCCGTCGTCGCACCCTTCAGCCGGACATTCTGTGGGCCCGGCGTCGACCTCGACACCGGAGTCAGGGGGCCCGGCGTCGACGACACCAGCGTCTTCGATGCCTGCGTCGGTGACGCCCGCGTCGGGCTCGACGACGGGAGAAGGCTCTGGTTGCGGATCAGGTTCGCCAGTAGCACAGCCCGACAACGCCGCTCCTTGAGCCAACGTGAAGCACAGCACAAACGACGCCGACAGCGCAGCTGCAGGCACCGACGTCAACGATGGGCGGGGTGAACTGGGGTTCTGACGACGAGACATGAGCACTCCTCAGACGACGCAAAGGCAAAACAACACATGGGCCAACCTCGGCCGAGCGAGGTCGAAGGTGAAGTGTACCCAGCTTTCAACGCGGAGGCACCCGTCGCCGAAGATTGAGACGTCTGCGAAGAGGCCAGTGTAGGTCTTGTGCCTACCGTCGCTCACCGTCGACGGACGCGTCCGTCTTCAAGCCACAGCTGCCCGAGCGCCAGGGCTTGCACCACTTGCGGAAACACCTGGTGCTCCTGCTGTTGAATGCGTGCCACCAGCGTCGACTCATCGTCGTCGGGCAACACGGGCACCACGGCTTGCTCCAAGATGGGCCCGGTGTCGACGCCCTCGTCGACGACATGCACAGTGCACCCTGTGACGCGAACGCCCGCTTGCAGGGCTTGTCGAGGGGCATGCATCCCCGGAAACGACGGGCACAACGCCGGGTGCACATTCACCACCCGATGCCGAAACGCCTGCAAAAACCCGTCGCGCAAGACGCGCATGAAGCCCGCCAGCACCACCAGCTCGACGTCCCACGCTTGCAGTTGCTCGACGAGGGCGGCCTCGAATGCGGCGCGGCTGTCGTGGTGTTGGTGGTCGACGACGACGTGGGGCACGTCTGCGCGAGCGGCCCGCTCCAGTGCAAAGACGCCGGGACGGTTGGAGATCACCCCCACCACATCGTAGGCGGCGTCGTCTTGGGCGGCGGCATCGAGGTGGGCCTGCAAGTTGCTGCCCGACCCACTCACCAACACGCCCACCCGCAGTTTGTCGTCGACGGTGGCCGTTCGCAGCGTGGTGCCTGCCATCTCAGCTCACCTGCCCGCCGAAACGAACGCCGGCGTGTGAGGTGGTGGTGCCGATGATGGCGGCGTCTTCGCCCGCCTCGCGCAGTGCGCGCACCACGGCGCTGGCGTCGTCGCTGGGCACGACGAGGGTCATGCCGATGCCGAGGTTGAAGGTGCGCCGCATCTCCTGCTCGTCGACGGGGCCGGCATTGCGGATGAGGGGGAAGATGGCGGGCTCGGTCCACGCCGACACATCGAGATCGACGCCGATGCCGTCGGGCAAAACGCGGGGGAGATTGTCAGACAACCCGCCCCCCGTGATGTGCGCCATGCCCAGCACCGGGGCCTCGTCGTCGAGCAGCTTCTGCAAAGGGCGCACGTACAACTTGGTGGGCGCCAGCAAATGCGCCGACAATGCTTTGTCGTCGACGACGTCGTCGAGGGCCATGCCGGCGTGCTCCAGCAGCACATGACGCGCCAAGCTGAAGCCGTTGGAATGCAGCCCCGACGACGTCAAGCCGATGACCGACATTCCCGAGGTGATGGCCGAGCCGTCGATGATGCCCTCGCGCTCGACGACACCAACGGCGAATCCGGCGAGGTCATAGTGCCCGGGGGCGTACATGCCAGGCAGCTCCGCCGTCTCGCCCCCGAGGAGGGCGCAGTCGGATTCTTCGCAGGCGCGGGCAATGCCCTCAACGACGGTCTGCATGTGCGTCGGACTCAGCTTGCCCGTGGCGAAGTAGTCGAGAAAGAACAGCGGCTTTGCGCCGAGGGTCAAGATGTCGTTCACGCACATGGCGACGAGGTCTTGCCCGATGGTGTCGTGCTGTTCGCAGGCGATGGCCACCAACAACTTGGTGCCGACGCCGTCGGTGCCCGACACGAGAACAGGGTCGACCATGTCGGCCGCTTCTTTGAGGGCGAAGAGGCCGCCAAACCCGCCGATGCCGCCCATGACGCCCGGACGGTGGGTGCGGCGGGCGGCGTCTTTGATGCCCTCGACGGCAGACTCGCCCGCGTCGATGTCGACGCCGGCGTCTTTGTAGGTCAAGCCTTTGGCGGCAGGGGCAGAGGAGGTGTCTTTGGCCATGGCGTTCTCGTCGACGAACGCGTCTCACGCGACGCGCAGGTGCGGTGGGCGAGCTGTAGTGGGCCACGCCGTCTTCGAGAAGGGGGGAAGAAAGGCAGGGTGTGACAAGCACGCAACACTGCGCACGGGTTGTTGGGCGGGTGCAGACGTGGGATTCGGCCCTGGCCCCCTCCCCTTCTTGCAAGGTTTGAAGCCCATGTCGTCGTCCCTGTCCTCAGCGTCGTCAGCCCCCAAAGTCGGGGTGATCATCCCTGCGCTCGACGAGGAGCAGACCATCCACGACGTCGTTCGAGGTCTGCGGGATGAGCTGCACCGGCTGCAGTTGCGTTCTGTGGTGGTGGTTGCCGACAACGGCTCCACCGACGCCACCCAGGCGGAGGCCCACCGCGGCGGCGCCGAAACGGTGCTCGCCCCTCGACGGGGATACGGCACGGCCTGCCTGAAAGCGATGGAGCACCTGCGCTTCGCCCACCCCGACGTCGACCACGTCGTCTTCGCCGACGGCGACGGCGCCGACGACCCCGCCGACCTCCGCGCGCTGCTGCAGCCATTGCTCGACGACGCGGCCGACCTCGTCATCGGCAGCCGGGATCTCGGCGTGCAACGCGGGTGGGTCGAACATGGCGCGCTCAGCCCCGTGCAGCTCTTTGGCAACCGCCTCGCCACGCGGTTGTTGCGCTGGGGCTTTGGCGTGAGCACCACCGACCTCGGCCCCTTTCGCGCCATCCGCCACGACGCTCTGCAGCGCTTGCAGATGGACGACCCCGACTTTGGCTGGACCGTCCAGATGCAAGCCCGCGCAGCCAAAGCCGGTTTGCGATGCCGGGACGTCGCCGTGCATTACCACCGTCGACGCGGAGGCACGTCGAAGGTGTCGGGCAACCTCAAGGGCAGCTTCATGGCGGGCACCATCATCTTGCGCACCACCTGGCAAGAAGCACGACGCCCGCTCTTTTGAGGGCGCCGACGTCGATGAAGATGAGAAACAGGCGTTGTCGACCATTTGCAGTCAAACGACGTCGACCATTTGCAGAGCCAATGGTCGTCCGGCTTTGCGAAGCAATGCCGCATGGTCGTTGAAGGCAGGGCCCCGGCGCCGCGAAGCGCGCGGGCCCTGACCTAGTCGTTGTGTGGCGGTTGGGCCCACGGCCGTGACGTCGTCGTCGCCGCCACGTCGACGCCATCGACGACGAGACGCACATCGGCGCCGTCCACCTCGTCGTGGGCGATCTTCAACAGCGCCAACGCTTGGCCGCTGGCGCCGTGCACCGATGTCGTCTTGCCGATGGTGGCGCCGTCTCGATGCACGTCGTAAGTGAGGTTGTCGTCGAGAACGCCGCCGGCTTCGGCCACCACCCGCACCAACCGTTTCTTCTGCTTGTCGTAGTTGTCGATGCGGCTGACGACTTCTTGGCCGACGTAGCATCCCTTCGTCCAACTCAGCGCGTCGTGCAGGTCGACCTCCAACGGATTGGTGAACGGCCCGACGTCGACGCCAACCAACGGCCAGCCGTTTTGCAGGCGGAGATCGGCAAACCCATCGGCATCCAGCGTGGTCGCGTCGTAGGCGGCCACGACGGCGTCGAGTGCATCGCGGTCGGCGCTCCACAACAGCGACGCAGACGTTGCCTCCCCGTCGACAAGGACGTCGGGAAGGCCCCAGACGTGCACATCTCCGTCGACGCGTGCGGTGTAGGCGCCCTTTCCCGCCCCGATGATGACCACCGACGCCACCGCCGCATCTTGCATCTCCATCTGCTCTGCGAAGTGAAATGGGTCGAGCAAGTCGAACAACGAGCGCGACGCCCCAGGCCACCCCACGGCCCACACGTCGTCGGAGCTGCCCCCCACCTGCACGACGTCATGCACCTTGCCTTTTTTGTCGAGCAAGCAGGTGAGCTTGGCCGTGGCGCCGTCGTCGTCGTCGAGCAAGGCCTGCGTCGACAAGCGGTGCAAGAACGACCGGGCGTCCTTGCCTGTGAGATGCAGCGCAGGTGTCGTCAGCCCCAATGCAGTGAGGTCAACGACGATGGGCAGGGTCGAATCCGACGAATCAGGGGAGGACGAATCACGGGGGGAGGTGGGCATGGCTTGACCATGTCGCCCGAGACCGCGGAAGAAAAGAGGGCGCGGTGTCTTCAAAGCTGTTTCACGTCGAGGGGCGTGGCGCATCTGACGTTTCAAGCTGTGCCCGCACAGGCCGAGGTGATGAGGCGCACGTGGATCCGGCCCAAGTTCTTGCTGCTTCCGTCCAATCCCCTGTCAGACACGTTGCAGGGGCACACCACGCGCCCTCAGAACTGCGACATGTGCGTCGCAATGCGGTGTTGGTGTCGCGCACACCTCTCGCTGCACACCGGCGAAGGTGTCGGTCGCGTGACGTCGTCACCGACGCAATTTCGCGGCCTTGGCGGCTGCGGATGTCGGCCCAACGGATGGCATGTTTGTTGCCTAGCAATATGGTGCACACGGCCATGGGCCCCTGCCTGAGAATCAGACCGAAGAGATGGAGATGACCGAGATGACCCCCACCAACCACCGCCGGTTTCCACGCGCCCCCCTCTCCGCTCAAGGCCTCTTGCACACCGGACGCGTCCAACTGTGGACGAGCCGCCGGCCTACGTTGATTTCGGCGGCCAACATCTCGGCAGGGGGCGTGTTTCTCGCCATGCAAGACGCCGCCGCCCCGGGCTCCTACTTGACTCTCCGCGTCGACCTCCCCGGCGAAAGGGGCTTCAACGCCATGGGCCGTGTGTTGCGCCGTGTCGACGGCAGCCGCACCGAAGACAACGGCGTCGCCGTCGAGTTTCTCGACCTCGTGCCCAGCCAACGCAGCGCCATCCAACGGTTTGTCGAGACCACGCTGTCGTCGGCGTCCGCCCAACACGCCGCCGGATAAGCCCAACGCCCTCAGCGTCGCGCCATCACCCAACTCTTCGACGAGCTGGCCCAGTCCTCGCATTGGACGGGCCAGCCGTGTTCACTGCGATGGGCGCTCATCAAGGTGACGTCGTAGTCGACCCCCTCATGCTCGATGACCTTCGACTCGGCAGGCGCCAGCAGCACTTCGTTGTCGCCGCTGACGACGGCCGCCAGGCTCGCTCCCATCGTGCCGCACATGTGGACGCTGGGAACCCCGGCCCATCCCCGGTCGTGCATCTCGACGTCGACCAAGGGGACACCGGCCGACTGCATGCTGCTGACCTGAGCCAACCACAGCAAGCGGTCGTCGTCGTCGACCACGACGACGGCCCCTCCCATGATGCCGAACCCGGCGGGCTGGGTGTTCACCGCCACGCGCACCTGGGCGCCGTCTTCGACGACGTCTACGGGCAACACACCGTTGGCCCACACGAACACCGCCACCGGCCCGTACCTGGCGTCGTCGACGACGAAGGAGACGTCGGCCTCGGTGTCGGGGGCCGGGCACGACGACAACGGCTCGGGGACATTCGTCGTTGACGTGGTGCCCGACAGCGTGACACCCCGCATGACATCGAAGCCGTCGACGTCAGCTTCGTCTTCGCCCACGATGAACGCGCAGACGCGCGCGGCCCCCAGCGTCCCACCGGCTCCGCCACAGGCGCTCATGGCGCTCATCGCCGCGATGGCCAACACACACATCCGATGCATATTCGTGCCTTTTGTCGACGTCATTGGCGCAGGAGGAACCACGTCTTCGTCGCCCCCTCAAAACCGTCGCAGGAGCCATTGCCGATGTACTCCGTCGCCTGCTGCAGCTTGACGGCGTACTCGGTGCCCGAAGGCGTCAGCTCCACCCAATACGCCGTCCCTTCGGTCATCGTCTCGCCCCCGGCGTGGGCGAAGTACAAGTCGTAGGTGCTGACCGAACCACAGGTGTGCATTTGCAGAAGCGAAGACCGCCGCTCCGCGACGACGCTGCCGTCGTCAGAGAGGGGAAAGGTCTCGTCGAACAGCCCGTCGTGCCGCATCACCCACAGCAGGTCTTGGTCGTCGTCGGTGTCAGAACGCACCGCCAGACTGCGCCCCATCTCCCCGTTGTCGAGGGGCTCTTGCCAAAGCTCGACGACGACGGAGCGCATGAGGTCTTCGTAGTGGCGGGACTCTCCCCGCTGGCCAGTGCCGTACACATGGATGTCGACGATGCCGAGCGTCCCGTCGTCGACGGCAAACGAAAAGTCGATGTCTTCATCGCAGTTGGCCTCTTGCGCTGCGACGAGCGGGCCTCCGAGGCGTTGGGTGCCAGCGAGCGTGTCCCAGAGGCGTTCGCCCGAACGCAGCTCAACGCAGGCGCCCGTGCGCTCGACGTCCATGCCTTGCCAGCAGCCGGTGAGACCGAGGGCCAAGACGACAACGACACCCTTGTGAACGCCCATGGTGAACTCCGTTCGATGAACACGGCCTTCGACAGAGGCCATCGCAGGGAGTGTAGCCTTGGGTGTTCTAATTGCAAACGGCCCCGTGCGGGGCCGTCGGTGCGCCAGGGGTCGTGCGTTTATTTCTTGAAGGTCAGCACGATGTCGACGCCGTCGCGGCTGTCTTGGTAGGGCACGTCTTCTTTCATCTCGATGACGATGCGGATTTTGCTGGTCTCGCCGTCGACTTCGGTGGGGGTGATCATCTTCACCGGCGCGTTGAAGTGGGTGGTGTCGAGGTAGTTCTTGTTGTTGCGCAGCGGAATGGAGGCGTTGTCGACCTCCAACACCAGCAGGTTCTGGCCTTCACGCTTCACCTGGTAGGCAGCGTCTTTCACGTTCATGCGGGCAAAGATGACGCTGCTGTCGGACGAGTTGCGAAACCCGATGTAGGTCATCTTGGTCGACGTCGACGAATCGCTGCCGTCGTCGGTGCTTGCGCCGGTGGCGCCTTCTTCTTCGCCCTCTCCCTCGTCTTCATCTTCATCGTCTTCGGCCTGTGCCAGACGTGCGTCGGTGGCGGTCTGCGGACGTCCAGCGATGCCGTCCAGCCGGGCGAGGCGTTTGCCGGAGGCCGCCTTGGTTTCGATGGAGGCGGACGTCGTCGACCGCGCCCGCAGCGACACGATGACGGCGTTCTTCGACGCAGTGACGTCGTAGGAGACGGCTTTGCCCAGCTGCATTTGCACCCGGGCAATGTCGCGGCTGCCGCGAACGGTTTGTTTCACGCGCACATCGCGCACCATGGCCGACACCGGTTGCAGCCGCTCGTGCTTCACCTGGGCGTCCATAACGTCGATGACCAACTGGTCGCCGTGGGCGGTGGCCTCGAAGACGGGGGGGCGGTCGACGTCGATGCGCAGGACTGACGCTCCATTGCGCTCCGTCCAGGCGACCTCGCGCACTTGAGCAGGCACATCAGCAGCGGCCCAGGCCAGCTGAGACATCAGCACGACTGCGCTGCAAGAAACGACGGTGAAGACAGAAAGGCGACGTCGCATGGATCCTCCCAGCCGCGTTCTGCAGCCAGATTCGGTCACGCTAGCACTGGGCGGGGGAGGCCCCAAAAAACTGGCCGGATCGAGGCGGGGAGATCCCGCTTCGCACGATGGTGCGGTGGGCGTCTGGCGAGGCTTGGAGGCTTGACGCTCCTGTCCCCGTTCTACAAACAACTCCATATTGGGATACTCTGAGCGCTGGTGTGACTCTTGTTCAGCCGAGGATTCCATGGACCTATTCAAGTTGTCCGGCCGCGCGACGCGTCGTGATTTTTGGGCGATGTTTCTGTTGACCGTCATCGCGTTCTTTTGCCTGCGTGTGGCCCAAAGCGTTTTCGGCGAACACACCGGTGCCGGCATCGGCCTCGTTTTTGTCGTTCCAGCATTCTGGGTCTACCTCGCCACCTGCGTTCGCCGCTTTCACGACGTCAACATGAGCGGATGGACCGTGTTTCTGGGCGCGATTCCGATCGTGGGCGGCATCATCGTCCTGTACTTGTGCGGCATCAAAGAAGGCGATCCCCACACCAACTCCTATGGCAGCCCACCGTTTTAAGTCGCTGGGGTGCGGGCCCTTCCACAAACAAAACGGCCAGGCACTCTGGCCTGGCCACTCTCGTGCGCGGCATGCGCCGCTGACGCTTGCGCCTAAAACTTGAACTCGTCCGTGAGCTCCACGGCGTGCATGTTCTTCAAACCCAGCGCCATCAGCTCGTCTTTGGTCTGCTGATAAAAGCTTGGCTTCAAGTGGTAGACGTACAGGGGAATCTCGTCGCGCCCGTCAATCTTCGCCAGCTCTTCGTTGAGCGTGTTGGGCGTGTAGTGCCCGGCCACGTCGGCCAACGCCTGCATGTGGTTCGGGAAGCTCAGCTCGATGAACAGGCCTTTGAGGTCGTCGCGTGCATTGGCGACGGTCCACAGTTCTTCGGTGGGGCCCGTGTCAGACGAGTACAAGATGGACCCACCAGCATCGCGCACGATCATCGCCATGCTCTCGACCGGATGGGTCACAGGAACATAGGTGACCTCATATTCGCCGTCGGCCAAAGGCCCTTTGGCGCTGCGTCCCCAGTCGTCGGCAGGTTCTTGCCCTGGCGCCGGAATGCGAAACGCGCCGGGCTCGTGCTCGACGATTTGCATGACGGGTGCGTCGGGGGTCGGAATCTTGGTGAAGTCGGGCCAGAGGTAGTTGTTGAAGTAGCTCGAGCGCAACGTCTCGGCCGTCTCAGGGCCGCAGTGCAGGTAGATCGGCTTTTGCCGTCGACCGATGACCTGGTCGGCCAGCAGCGCGAGGTCTTTGACGTGGTCCATGTGGGAGTGGGAGATCAACATGTGATCCAGCGCGATTTGCTCGTCGAGCTCCAACGAGCGACACACGGCACCAGCGTCGATGGTCATGCGGCTGTCGAGGAGGAAGCACGTCGTGCGATGCCGGGGGGTTTCACCTCCGTGGCATCCGAGAATGCGTACTCTCATGGGTCCTCCTCAACACGGCCAGCTTGTGTTGGCCTTTGGGCAGCGCAATCCGCAAGCGGCGACACGCCTCGCCGACGCTCGCAACGTTGCGAGGTGGCGTCAAGTTTTCCGTCCGGTGGGGCTGCCGCTGGGCCGCGGCGTCGAGCACGGTGAGACCGCAAGTTTATGCGGTCGCGCGCGACGCTCACATATTCCAGAAGTGGTCATGTGCGGTCGGTCACGTCGCACGCACGGCAAAGACTACTGCAGTTCCAAGAATCCCATGAACTCTTCGAGTTTTTGCAGGTTGGGAATGTAGATGCCCTGCGCGTCGCTGCGCAGCAAACCCGATCGCGTCATGCGCGACAAACACGCTTCAATGCGTTCGGGGTCGAGTTCTGTGCGTCGATGAATGTCGAACGCCGTCAAGGTCAGCCGCACGCCACCGTCGAGGTCTTGGGGCACGCCCTTCGACGACAACAGCAACGTGTGTACGACCCTGGAGTTGGCATCTCTCAGGTGTAGGTTCTCGATTTGCTCGTTGGCCTCGTCGAGCCGCTCCGCCATCTTCTTGATCATGCGAACGGCGATTTCGGCGTTGGCTTTGATCATCTGCTCGAAGGTCTTGGGGTCGATGACCAGTGCTTTGGTGGCGTCGAGGCACAGGGCGGTGGCCGACCGCGGCTTGTTGTTCAAGATGGCCATTTCGCCGAAGAACTCACCGGGCCCCAGGTCGACCAAGTGCTGTTCTTTGCCGCGAATGGTGCGCGACAGCCGCACCCTGCCAGCCTGCAGCACGTACATCTCATCGCCGTGGTCGCCTTCTTTGAACAGCGTGGCGCCCGCCTCAAATGACTTGCCGAATTTTGCGAGGCTCACGAGCGACTCCTGTCGGGGATTGCGTCGTCACCATACCCACTCTCAGACGGAGACGCACGAAATGCGCACCGCAGATGTGCTTCGTCGGTTTTGCCCCACGGATGGAGCGCATCCCAAGCCTTCGAACTCGACCCATGCGACGACCAAAGGAGGCCGTGAAGCGCGCCGGTCCGCAGGCATCCTCAACCATTCGCAGTCAGGCGTAGGGCTGCCGCGTGACGCTCCAGACTCGACGTCAGCTGCGTCGTCGTCAGCCGACATCGACCATTTGCGGCGCGAATCGTCGTCGGGCATTGCCCAGGCAATGCCCCATGGTCGTTGCGGCAGGGCCGCCGCGTCGCGAAGCGCGCCGGCCCTGACGCAACAGGCCCAAGCGACGCGGTCCGGTGCGAAGCGCCGAGGGGGGATGAGGGCCCCATGTCCGGCTTTGCCGGCATGGGGGAAGGGGGCCTGCGCCCCCTTCAAAACGGCTAGTATTGGCCGATGGCCCGCACGAAGAATCCACTTTCGTCGCGGTCGTTGCGGCTGAGTTCGTCGTCGGTGAACGACGTGAAGTTCCAGCCGAGGCCCACCCGGAAGTAGGGCACGGGGGCGATCTGCACCTCGACGAGCGCGCCATGCTCGAGGGCGAACGCCGGCATGCCACCGAGGAAGCGGTACTCAACGCCGATGTCGATGTCGCCGGGAATGAGGGGGTCGATGTCGAACCGGCGAATGGTGCGGAGCACGTGCCAGTTGACGCGGTTGATCCACAATCCGGTGACGGCGTCGGCGCGGGGCAAGTCGTCGATGGTTTGGCTGGCGTGTTTCACGGCCACTTTCTCGACGAGCTGGAGGTCCCACGGGAGTTCGACGATGGGCTCCAGGCTCAGCGCATGGGTGGTGTAGTCTTCGACGCGGCCTTCGCTGAGCGAGATGGGACGCACCTCGGAGCGACGCTTCAGCTTCGCCCACACGCTGATCCAATCGTGGGTGACAGGGCGGTAGGCGACGCCGAGCACGCCTTCTTCCATGCGTGCCTCGATTTGGCCGCGGCTCATGTCTTGGGCCAAGGCGAAGTTGTAGCGGGCGAGCATGGAGAACTCGGGGGTGATCTTCCACATGGCATTGGTGAGGCTGGTGAACCACACGCGGTCGTGTCCGCCGCGACTCTCGTCGAAGTTGTCGTAGCGCAGCTCGAAGCGCTGGCTGGCGCGAATGGTGTCGCCGCGGGTGTACTCGAGGCCCGTCCACCCGGCATCCCGAGAGCCGTTGCCCATGAGCGCGCTGCCGCCGAGGTTCTTGCCGGGCGCTGCGAAGAACGTGTTGTCGGTGAATGCACCCGGGGCGACAGTCGCGGTCGTGGTCTGCGCCCCCCCCATCATTTGCGTGCGCTCGTAGCCGAAGTTCAAGGAGAAGCCGAACGGGAGCTTCCATTGGTTCGTGATGCCGACGACGCCGCGGCTGCTGTTGGCCGAGAACGCCGACGTCAGCTGGTACTCGGCGTACATCTTCGAACCAGGCGCCAAGTCGGTTTCGCCGCCGAGAACCGTCGCGTTGCTCCATCCGTTGTCACCCAGGCCAATGCGCTCCGACGCGTACACCCGAGCCTTGTCGTTGACCTGCCAGCTGAGGCCGAGTTGGGTTTGGTTCTCGCCGTTCCAGCGCAACGACTCCGTCAGGTTCACGCTCAAGCGGTCGGTGAGCAAGAAGCGGACAGACGCGTGGCTGATGAGGTGGTCGTTCCACGATTGCAGCTGTTTGTCGTCGCCCGTGAAGATGACCTCCTGCTTGAAGCCCAGGTGCAACCGCTCCAACGCCTGCCAGTCGAGCGCCATGGCGGCGGCGGTGGTGTGAATGTCGCGCTGCTCTGCCAGCTGCACACTGCCGTCGACGAGGCCCGAATCAAAGGTGTACGCGTAGCCAAGCTCGGCACTGGCGTCCAACCCCTGCAGAATGTTGCGCTGGTATTGCACCGTCGCCATGTGTCGATGCAGCTGGCGGGTGAGGTCGTCGTCGCTGGTGGCAAACGGCGTCGCGCCGGCGTGGGGCACGACGGGAATGTCGGACAACACGCTGTCGTAGCGCAGCCGCACTTTGTCTTTCGACGTGATGCGCCAGGCGCCGTCCAAGCCCCACTTGGTTTGCCCCTGCTCGACGATGGCAGCGCCGGCGAAGAAGCCAGGGCTCTGGTGCTGGGCCCAGCCGCGAATGCTGGCGTCGTGTTCTTCACCGCCGAGGAACTGGCCAAAGAGCGCCTGCCCTTCGAGCTTGAGGGCGAAGCCTTGGCGGGCAGCGGGCAGCACTTGGTTGCCGACGAGGATGTCGTCGTCGTCGAGCCCCTGCCCCAGCTTCGCGTACGTGAGACCGCCGTCGAGCGACATGTAGTTGCCGGCGTCCACCGATGACGACCACGCCCACTCCCCTTTGAGCCAGGTGTTGTCGTCGAGGAAGAGTTTCGCGTGCATCCCGCCGAGTTGGTAGGCGGGGCTGCCGTCTTCGCGGGCCTCCAGCAAATACCCGCCGCCGACCTCGAGGTGGCCGAAGAGCGTTTGCTTCAGCTGTGCGCCGCCGCCGATGCCCTGAAATGGCTCCAACGCGTTGTGGTCGTATTCGACCTCGACGAACACGCGGTGCCCTGCCTGCACCTGGCCGAGGTTGTGGTTGAGGCCGAAGACGTTGTCGACGAAGGCCGGGATGGGCTCGTTGAACAACACGCGGCCCTCGCCGTAGCGGATGGTGTAGTCGACGTTGCGCTGCTTCAGCGTGCGCGCGATTTCGCTGCCGCTGATGGCGTCGCGCACGACGAGAGACACCCGCTCGCTGCCTTCAATGAGGTTTTGGTGCCGGAGGTAGTAGAGGGAGCCGCCGGTGCCCATGAGTTCAACGCGGGCGTGCCGCGTGTCGGCCGCGCCGACGGAACCGAAGCCCTTCACCCGCGTGCGCCAAGGGTCGGCCTTGGCGTTGGTGACCTTGGTGTTGGGGTCGGAGAGATCGAGTTGCAGGCCGTCCGACCAGCCGCGATCCAACTCGAGCTCGAGGCCATAGCGGCTGCGGGTGTAGCGGAAGAGGTCGCCCCCCTCGACGCGGGTCTTGATGTTGCCGACCTTGGCGTGGCTGTGGTCGGCCTTGGCCTCGACGAAGATGGGGTACAGGGCCTGCACCTCTTGAATCTCGACGCTGGAGTCGCCGAAGGCGGGCATGAAACGGTCGGGGTCTTGGAGGTTGCGCGCGAAGATGCCGTCTTCCCAACGCCGGTTGTCGAGGTGCAGGGTGACGTCGATGTCGCGGAACACGTACGGGCTGTTCATGTCGCCTTTGATGTAGGCGACACCGCGGCCGTGCGCGAAGAAGTCTCCGAACTCGACGCTGGTGGTCTTGGTGCGCTCATCTTGCAAAGCGCCCTTTTGCCCGACGACGCCCTCGCCGAAGAGCATCACAAACCATCCGGTGGTGTCGACAACGTAGAGGCGCTCAATTTTTGCGGTGTTGCCGTAGATGTCTTCGACTTCGACCACCACCGGCTGGTTGCCGTTTTGCATCTCGAGCAACACAGCAAACCGCCCCTGCTCGTCGACGACGACGGGCTGGCCTCGCACCCGCACCCGGTTGTCGGGCAGCGTCTCGCCGTGGACCCACAGCTTGGCGCTTCGCAACGGCTCCGTCTCTGGAGGCAGCGCCACCTTCAGCTGAGCAGCGGGCACTTCGTCGACGTAGGGCCACCATCCAGGAGCGGTGTCTCCCGCGGCATACGGAACACGGACGCGCTGCTGCGGCCCAGCACCGGCGTCGACGACGCCGGTGACGTCGACAGGAGACCCGATGGGGCCAACGGCGTCTGCCTTGGGCGTGGCGGCGCCTGCATCTGCTGCGCGGCCGCCGTCGATGGCAACAGCGCCAGCATCTCCACCAACGTTGCCGCCACCGTCTGCATCCACACCACCATCGCCCGTCGTCATGGAGGCCTGGCCGCCATCGACACCGGCATCCGGCTCTGCCGTCGGCGTTGCCGTGAGCACAGACAGCATCGGGTCGACGACGCCGGCATCCAAGGGGCCCAGCGGCGGACCCAACAGCGGGTCGTCGGCATCGATGTCGTCGTGACGCGCGCGCGTGAGCAGCGCTTCAGGACGCCCTTGCCAGAACGCCTCGCCCGCTTCACGCAGCTGCAGCAGCGCCCTGGCCCCTTCTGGCGTGCGCACCAACAAGCTGATTTCGCCGGTGCGCGATGCTGGCGCTGCGCCGACGAAAGCGAGCTGGTCGTCGACGTCGAGGGCGCGTCCGTTGGCCACCACTTTGGCGACCGTCGGGGGCGGCGACGCAGTGTCGTCGATGTTGGGGGGCAGCTCGAGTTTGACTTCGATGCGGCGGTTCTTCTTCTTGTTGCGGCTGGTGATGTTGGGCGCCAGAGGCTCATCGCTGCCGATGCCCAGGGCCGTGATGCGCTGCGCGTCGACGCCCGCTTTCACCAACACCGCCTTGGTGGCGTCGGCGATGCGCTGCGACCGCGTGCGACGGGTGAGGCGAGGCCCGGAGTCGTCCGAGTGGACTTTGACGACGACACGCTGGTCAGATGCGTTGAGCTCTTTCACCATCTTGCGCAGCGCACGTCGCGTGCGACGCTTGAGTTTGCCCTTTGACGAGTAGGGGTTGGTCAGCGTCTTCTCAAAGGCCACGGCGTCGCCACTCCCGAGAGACGTCAACAGCAGCACCGGCAACTCCGACGACACCGCCTTGTCGCCGCGCTGGGTGGTGAAGATCAGCCGGGCCAAGACCGTCTGCCCGGGCTCGACGACGATGTCCCCTTCTGCGTTGCGGCCGTCCCAGCTCAGCTCGTCGGGCAGAGCGCCCTGGCCTTCTTGCTCAAACAACGTGCGACGCAAGGCCGCTCCCGCATTCGCAGCCGGGGTCGGGTTCGGCGTCGGCGACGTCGACGCCGCGTCTGCGCTGGGGTCTGCTGGGAGAGGCGCTGCCGGCACAAACCGCGACACGCGCTTGGGCGGCGCCACCTCAGTCTTGCTGCTCGTCGACGGGGAAAGCTCACGCACCACACGGAACCGCCAGTGGGCGACCTCGACACCTTCGGGAACCGACGGCTTCAACAGCATCTCAGCGCCGTCGTCATGCACGACGCCGACGGCGCGCCCGTTGTTGGCGGTGTGCACTGGCGTCAGCTTCGAGTCGAGCACGGCAAGCGACAGGTCGCGGTCGCCCAGCTTGACGGCGCGGTCGGCGATGGAGCCGGAGATGGCGACTTCGGCATTGGGGTCGCGCTCGGCACCGTTGGTGGGCGCAAACGGCCCCTCGACAACGGCGCGGGCGAACGCGCGGCGCCCTGCTGTCGACGAGCGCACCTCCACATGTAGGACTGAGCCCAGCGCCACGGTCTCGACGGTGCCGAATGGCGCGGTGACGTCGTCGACGTCCACCGGCTGCCCGTTGACCCAAACCTCGTCGACACCGCGGATGGCAGCGAGGGGCGCGTAACGCAGCGGCGCCTGCTCCACGCGGAGCACCACCCGCCGGTTCTTCAGCCGGTCTGCTCGACGGAGGTTGGGCACCCTCGGGTGGTCGGCGCCCATGCCTTTGGCGTCGACGCGATCGCGGGGAACACCGGCTTCGCCCAACAGCTGGGCCACTTGTTGGGCTTCGGTGGCGGTCTGGGCGTTCAACGCCTGCCCATCGCCGTTGCCACCAGCGTGAACCTCGACGACGATGGCGCCCTCTTGGCTCAGGAGCACGTCCCGATGCGATTGCACCCATGCCTTGAGGCGCGCCGTCGGCCCCTTCTTTGAGAACAGCTTTCCGTCGCTGGCGTCGATGCGCTCGTCGACCGCAACGTCGGTGGAGCCACTTTGCGGCGCGCCGACAGCCACCCCAAACGGACGCCCCACAGACGCAGACTCATCGCCGCCTTCGAACAACACCGATAGCACAGCTTCGTAGCGGGTGTTGCCGTCGACGACGAGCACGCCTGTCTTGGGGTTCATGCCGTCCCAGCGGATGGCCTCAGGAGGCGGACCTTCACCAGCAAACACCCAGACCGGAGCTCGCTTCACCCCAGTGCTGTCGACGAGGTCGTCTTTGGCGCCCTCCACATTCGGGGCACCAGCGTCTGCCCCCGCATCCGCCCCGCCTGCGTCATCGACCGCCCCCGCGTCGGTGACGACGCCGCCGTCTTCAGGCGCTTTCTTTGGCGACGCATCGTCTGTGGAGGCTCCACGGCCCAACAACGCCGACAACCGACTGCCCATGGGCAGCCCTTCGTCGTCATCGGCCTCGCCCGCGTCAGACGCCGCCGCCGCTGTGCCGGCATCGACATCCGTGGCACCAGCGTCGACCGCCGTGGGCGTGTCGCTCCCTCCATCGGGCGCACCAGCATCCTCGGCATCGCTGGCTTGTTCTGGCATCTCGACGCTCAGCACCGTGACTTGCCACGACGCCACTGGAACGCTCGACGTCACCCGGGGCGTGAGCACCAACGTTTCGCGCAGCGCTTTGTCGGCCAGCGCCAGGTTTGGGCCCTTCGCCAAGCCGAACGCTGGCTCGTCGTCATTGGCGGAGACGCCCAGGTCGAGGTGCGGCGCAACCAACGCCACGCCGTCGAGCGACACGTCTGCCGTGTTCAACTGGCCCGTGACCTCCACGTCGCGCGTTGGCAACGGCGGGGCATCCGGCCCGCGATAGACGCTCTCGTTGACGACGACAGCCGGATGCTCGGCGTAGGCGAACGTGCACGTGGCGGCGAACTCCACCTGCGCAGGCAAACCGGGCGAGATGTAGAAGTTGGCGCGGGCGTCGCGGTTCAGGTTCACCCCAAATGGCAGGGTGCGCTCATCCAGTTTGACGAGGTGCATGCCAGGGGGAATGGCGCTGAAATGCAGTTTGCCCGTCGGGTCGGCCTCGGCATAGGAGCCGGTGTCGAGGTAGACCCGCGCGCCCATGACCCCTCGCTCGCCGACGTCTTGGACGTCGTCACCGTCGTCATCGCAATACACGCTGGCGCGCAACGAGCCGAGGTCGAACATGGGGTCGTCGACGACACGCACCCGCGCGATGGCGGTGGTGGTCAACGGCAGCTGCCCCTCGGCCGTGCGCAACAGGGCACGGTTGTCGAGGTCACCACGTGGGGTTCCGGGGCCGACGACGACTTGGTACCGCAGTTCGTAGGTGGCGTTGGCCTCGAGCGCAAAGCGGCCGAAGCGCAGAATCCGGCTGCCCTCGACGGTGGCGGTGTCGATGCGTGTGCGCTCACGCTGCCCAGTGCGGTCGGTGCGGATGCGGTGGAGGTCCCAGGCGTCGGGCACCAACACGAACCCCTCGGGGAGGGTGTCGACGAATTCCACGCCGCCGTCGTCGAGCGAGAGGCCCGCGCCAGCCTTGTTTTGCAGCGTGACGGTGTAGGCGACCAGGTCGCCCATGGTCAGCTGGCGACGGTTGGCCGACTTGGTGATCGACAACCCATCCCGCAGCCCGTCGACGGGGATGTGGTTGTTCAACACAGGAGGCCGCTCAGGCGACAACGCAAACCGCAAGAAGTACGTCGTCTCCAAGCCACGGCTGGGAGCCGCATGAGCGACGACGGTGCCGTCGGCCGCGGGCTCCGCCACCGGCCCCAGAGGGTGCGCAGTCTCGGTCACAGGAATCGCCGTCGACGGCCACGCCAACAACGGCGTGTCGGTGACGACGTCGACGCGGTAGTCGCCCGCGAACGGATCAAAACGGTAGAGCCCTTGTGGCCCGGTCACCTGCCCTTGCTGCCCCTCTGGCAGTTGGTCGTCGGCGACCAGCACATCGTTGGAGAGGTCACCGTCACCGTCATCGACGTACAAGAACACTTGCTGCCCACGCACCGGCGCCATGGTCGTGCTGTTGTACACCACGCCTGATGGGTCGATGCGCAGGTGCTCGTCGTCGAGGTAGGCGCTGTCTTCGACGTCGTAGGCCTTCTCCATGAACACAGCGCCGCTCGAAGAGCGCACCTGCAGTCGGTAGGCTCCCGCAGGCAACGACGTCAGGCGGTACTCACCGTCGTCGTTGGTGACGGCGGTGCGCACGGGTTCTCCGTCGGGTTGCCCCGCGAGAAAGGCGTGCACCTGAAAGCCGCTGATGCGCAGGTCGCCTTCTTCGTCTTCGTCACCGGGGTCAAACACGCCGTTGCGCTCGCCGTGGTCGGCATAGAGCACGCCTTGCAGGGCGCCCGTGCCGGGCAACATGCCGACGCGCAGCGAGGCGTCTCCCAAACCTTGTTGGGCTGTGAGCGCCCCGTCTGTCGACACGAAGGACGCTTGGTCGACGAGGACACGCACGAGGTCGCCGAGGATGGCGTCTTGGGCCACGCGGCCCACGAACGGCAGCGCCACAGAGCTGTTGGCCGCGATGTCGACGGCCGCACCTTCGGCCAGACGAAAACCAATGACGTTGTTGTCGACGCTGTCGACGATGGGCTCGATGCGGTCGTCGCCAAAGGCGTCTTCGTCGACCTGCAACAGCTGTGACGTCGACACCGACATCGACGTCATGCGGACGTCTTCGTCAGACCGGTTGCGCACCGTCACCGTGCCGCGCAGCACGTCGCCTGGCTGCAACACGTCGCCGTTGTCGTCGATGAGCGAGACGGTGTCGTCTTCGATGAGCAGCATGCGGCTGTTGCCCACGGGCACCAGCGTCTCCTGCGCACCCGCCGCCAGCGGGTCGCCGTCGGTGCCCTGCGGCGCGACGCGCAGCGAACGCACCGAACCTTGGTTGACGAGCAGAGGGGCCGACGTCGCCGTCACATCAAACGTCAACAGGATGCCCTCGCCCGCCTCCAACACGTCGCGGTCGAGAGACAGAACACTCTGGCCGTTTCCGTCGACGACGACATCGAAGCCGTCGGCATCTGCGGCATCGGTGACGCCGACACCGTCGACGCGGGCGGAGTTCGCCACGTAGGTCGCAGGCGCTTGAATGACATCTTCGAGCGCGACGTCATTGGCCAAGTCGCTGCCGCCGTTCTCGACCGCGATGGTGTAGGTGACGACGCCGCCCACATCCACGCGCGTCGGCGTGGCGGTCTTGCTGGCGACGAGCAAGGGGCCTCCGCCGATGAGCACAGCCGTCGCATCCGACGGCACCGACGGGGTGGCGGGGTTGTCGGTGACCCATTGGGCGTTGTCTTCGTCGACGAGGACACCTTGGTTCTCGACGCGCAAGCCGCGCAGTGCAGAGCGCGACACCCGCGTTTGGAAGGCCACAACGACGGCACGACCCGCCGACACGTTGCCGAGGTTGAACCCAGCCGCCAACGGATTCGACGTGCTGCCGTTCACCACGTCGCCGGCCACCTCGAGGCTGCCGGGGACATAGGTCGTCGCCGACGGCGTGGCATCGAACAGCCGTACGTCACGTGCCACGGCGCCGCCGTCGTTGATGACGGTGATGCGCCAGGTGAGGACGTCCCCAGGCTCGACGACCCCTCCGTTTTCATCCGTGACGGTCTTCGTCGACGCCGACAAGTCGGGCCGACTGCGCACCGACATCTGCGCCGGGCCGATGATGAACGGCGCTTCTGTCGTCACCGAGCTGACTTCGGCCTGCACGTCAATGACGGTGCCGTCGGCGATGGGCTTGGCAATGGTGCCGACCAACTCCAAGTTCACGCTGTCGCCGGGCAAGATCACACGAAAGATGTCGTCTTGGCTGGCGCTCCACCGCACCCCATCCGTGTCGACGACGCCGCCGAGATTGGCTTCTTCAGCTCTGAACAACGACGACGGCAGTGGCACCCGCACAAAGACCGCTTGCGAGGCCTGGGTGCCGGCGTTCGTCAGTCGGATGCGCGCCCGGACGCGTTGGTCGGGCACCACGTCGTCGACCAACGGTGCGTCGGTGTCGGCGTCGAACAAGGAGACGCTGCCGGTGAAGTTTTCTTCAGCGCGCACCTCACGGGTGGTGGCGTCGTCGGCCAGTGCGGTGTCGGGATCGTCGCTCAAGACTTCGAGGCCGACCTCGTCGGCGCGAGCCGACGCTTGGTTGCGCACTTCGGTGCCACCGAGCGCAAGAGGATCGACCGTGGCATCGATGGTCACCACCAACTGTTGGCCGGGGCCGAGGGTGGCGAACCCGTTGGTGGTCGACGCATCCCACTGCGCTTGGCCGTTGGTGACAACGCCGCCGCTGCTCACCGTGACGTCGACGAGTTCGGTGGGGAGCAGGTCGGTGATGACCACGTTGGTGGCGTTGGTGCTGCCGTCGTTGCGCAGGCGCAGGATGTACTGCACGTCGACGCCAGGCGTGAGCACCGTGCCCCCGCCGTTGATGTCGATGGACTTCTCGAACACCAGACGCGGGGCCGAGACGACGAAGTTGGTGGCGTCGCCGGCGGCAGGGGTGGATGGATCATCGGTGCGCACCAAGCCCTCGACGTCAGACGACTGGATGTTCGCCTGGTTCGACACCAACGTGCCGTCGACGACGATGCTGCGCAGTCTCGCGCGAACCGTCAGTTGAACCGACGCGCCCGGCGCCAAGTCGGCCAAGGCGGGCGTGGTGTCTGTGTTCCAGGTGACAACGTTGCCGCTGACCGCGCCGCCTTGCAGCACTTCTTCGACAATGAAGGCGTCGGTGCTCAGCGCATCCGACACGGTGATGTCGCGTGCCCGACCGTTGCCGGTGTTGTGCAGCGTGATGTCGTACCGCACCACGTCACCTGGGGCGAAGACGCCGCCATTCTCGTCGATCGCCACTTTGCTCGACGTCGTCAACACCGGCATGGCCTCGACGATGCCGATGGTGGCGTCGCCTTCAGCGGGCGTGATGGGGTCGTCACTTTGCACGACGCCGATGTCGGCCGCCTCCACTTGCGCTTGGTTCTCGACGACGGTGCCGTTGGTGACGTTTTCGCCGACGGTGGCGGTCATGGTGAAGACCTGCTGCGCACCGACGGCCAGGGCTGGCACCAAGCCACGCAGCGTGCGGTCGGCGGTGTTGAACACCAGGCCCGGCCCAGGCGTCACCGACACCAGCGATGCGGGCACGACGTCGACAAAGTCGGCCGGCGTCGACGGTGCCGTGCCCACCGACGTCACCGTGAAGGTGTAGGTGAGCACGTCTCCGGGGGCGAACACGCGGCCCGCTCCGCCCACGACGTCTTTGCTCAGTGCCAACCTGGGGTTGGTGAAGACTTCGAAGCGGGTGGGGTCTCTCGACGCTGCCGTCGAGGGGTCGTCTGACAAGAAGTCCGGCGTGTTGTCGCTTTGGGCAAGGGCCTGGTTGCTCACCAGCGTGCCTGCGGCGGTGCCGTCACGAACGCGCGCCTCGAACCGCAGTTCAATCGGCGCGTCTGTTGGTTGCACTTCAGCCAGCGCAGGCGCAGGCAGCGACGTGAAGACGACTTCGCCGCCGACAAAGAACCCACCCGACGTCGATGACACGAACTCCAGCTCGGCCGGCAGCGGGTCGCGCACGATGACGTTGCGGGCGGGCCCATCCCCCGTGTTGTCGACGACGAGGACATATTGGATGACGTCGCCTGGCTCGACTTGCCCGTCGTTGAGGTCGATGAAGGTTTTGGCGATGGTGAGGTCGGCGTCCGACTCCACCACCACCTGTGTGGCGTCCGACGCTGTCGCCGTCGACGGGTCGTCCGACACGAAGGGGAAGACAACGCCGTCGGCCAGAACACGCGCCTGCCACGACACGACCGTGCCGTCGGCCAGCGGGAACGCCAGTCGACCGCGAATGACGACGGGAAGGTCGTCGCCGGGCGCCACCGACGCCAACCCTGGAAGCTCCGCCGCGGTGAACACGACCTCGTTGCCCTGCAAGATGCCGCCACCGGTGTCTTCGACCACGTAGTCGTCGGGAACGGGCACGCGCACCACCACATTGGTCGCCGTCGCCGTGCCCGAGTTGCGCACGTGCAGCTCCAGGTGCACGGCGTCTGCAGGACGGGCCGTCGCAATCACCAGACCATTTTCGTCGGTCGACTCCAACGTGGTCGCCGCCAGGTTCGCGTCGGCCACCACCTGAAAGTCGGTGCTGTCGTCGGGGATGGGCGTCGTGGGGTTGTCTGACGGCCAAGGGAACCCGGGCACGCCGGCTTCACCCAACGACGCCGACGCTTGGTTTTGCACCAATGTGCCGTTGGGCAGCGGTGCCTGCAGCGTGCCGCGCACGCGCACCGAAACAACGTCACCGACGTCGAGCGACGCCAGGGCTGGCACGGTGGTCGACGTCCACGTCGCGGTGTTGCCCACCAAGGCGCCACCGTCGAGCAACACCAGGTTGGTCAGCTCTGCTGGCAGGGTGTCGTCGACACGCACCTGGGTGGCGGCGCGGCCTCCGGTGTTTTGCAGGCGCAGCGTGTAGGTGACGTCGTCGCCGGGCTCGAATGCCCCGCCGTTGTCGTCGACGACCGCTTTGGTGAACGCCAACACAGGGTGCGACGTCACCGCAAAGTCGGTGCTGTCATCGAGAGCAGCGGTGTTGGGGTCGTCTGAGACGACGTCGGGCTGGCCGTCTTGGGTGATGCGCGCTTGGTTGGCCACCAACACGCCGTTGCCGATGGGGCTGGTGACGGTGGCCTCGATGGTGAGGTCACGGCTTTCGCCGACGGGCACCGTTCCCGCGATGAACGTGACGGTCTGTCCTGCAATGACGACGACGCCGGCGCCCGTCCCCGTGGCCGAAATGTCGGTGAGGTTGACGTCGACCACGTCTTCGATGCGCACGTTGGCGGCGTCTTCATTGCCCTCATTTTCGATGTGCACGACGTAGCGCACGACGTCGCCGGGCTCGAACACCCCATCGCCGTCGACGTCGACCACAGTTTTGGTGGCGTTGTCGAGCACGGGGCGCGACTCCACGCGCAGCACTGTTGGGTCCAACGCGGCTGCGGTGTTGGGGTCGTCCGACACGGTGTTCGGCGCCGTCGTCGACGACACCGTCGCTTGGTTGGGAATCAGCGTGCCATCTGGCAGAGGGCTGTCGACCAACGCGAAGAAACGCAGCTCGACCGCATCGCTGGCCACTTGCGCCAGCTGCGGCACTTGCGCAGACGAGAACACCACCTCATTGCCCACGACGGTGCCGGGACTGCTGAACCCATCAAAGGCGAGGTTGGCGTCGAGCGCGTCGCGCACTTCAACGTTGTCGGCCGGGGCGTTGCCGACGTTCTGCAGTTGCAAGACCACCTCGACGCGGTCGCCGGGCTGCAGGGCGCCCCCGTCGACGTCGATCGCCACTTTCGACATCTCCAGGGCCGCAGCCGAGGTGATGACGACGGTGGTGGCATCAAAGGGCGCAGCGGTGGCCGGGTCGTCGCTGTTGACGGGCACGGCCACCTGGTCGGCGCGCACGTTCGCCTGGCTCGACACGGCGGTGCCGTTGGGCAGCATGCTCACCACGCGGGCGTCGTACGTCAGCACGACGACATCTCCAGGCGCCACGCTCGACAACGCAGCCACGGTGACGTCGTCAAAGATGACGTCGCTCCCGACCACGCGCCCTTGCCCCAACAGCTGCACCTCGGCAAACAACGACGAGATGGGCGCCGTGACGACGACGTCGTCGGCCGCACCGTCGCCGGTGTTGGTCAGGGTCATGGTGTAGCGCAACACGTCGCCGGGCTCGGCAGGGGCACCGTTGACGTCGACGACCTCTTTGCTGAGGGCCAGCGTGGGGGCCGCCTGCACCACAACATCGACGGGGCCGGCCACCGCATTTTCAGCAGGCGCATCGGCGCGAATGCTGGCGCTGTTGGAGATGGTCGTCCCGTCGACGACGCCGCCGTTCACCTGCACGCGGAAGGTCAACACCTGCTGCGAGAATGCGCCGACCGCGCCGAGATTCCAGGTGATGCGGCTGCCCGACAGGGTGCCACCGGATGTGATGGAGCCGGGCACCACCGCAAGGTTGCTGTCGATGTCGTCGGTGACGACGGTGTTGGTCGACGCGGCCGGCCCGGCGTTGTCGACGGTGATGGTGTAGGTCAGAAAGTCGCCTGGGCGCACCCCTCCGCCATTCTCGTCGAGCACCCCTTTGCTCGACGCCACAAACGTGGGGCGCGCCACCACCGTCAACGACGGAGACACCACGGTGACGTCCTCGGTGGGCGACGACTGGGGAACGAGGTTGGCCTGGTTTTGAATGACGGCCCCGTCTGGCGCCACCGTCGACACGGTGACGTCGAAGACGACGGTTGCGGTGCTGTTGCCCGACACCGGCACAGAGCCGGTCAACTGCCCGGTGCCGTTGGCGCCGCCGGCCGCACACGCCACCGTCGAGCCCGCCGGTGCCGACACCAGCGCGCATCCACCGACGTGCGGTGGCAAATCGTCGTCGACGTCGACGACGAGGTCGGCGCCGGCGCCTTGGTCGACACGAATGGTGTAGCGGAGCACGTCGCCGGGCACGACGCTGCCGCCGTTGAGGTCGACCACACTCTTGGTGGAGTTGGTGAGGCTGATGTCCGACGCCACCGTGATGCGCGTCGGGTTGGCCGTCCCCGGCTGCGCAGGGTCGTCGGTCAGCAGCGGCCCTGGCAACGACGGCTGCGTCACCGTGGCCTGGTTGGTGATGAGTGTCCCCGCCGTCACCGTCGGCCGGATGCGTGCGGCAATGGTGACTTCGGCAAAGGAGTTGCCGGCGATGGTGATGGCGTTGATGTCAATGTTGCCGGCACCGTCGGAGTTGTTGATCGACCCTGGCGGCGATGACAGCACCGACAAAAACTCGAGTTCAGCAGGGAGGCTGTCGACGACGGCGACTTCGGGCGCGGCACGTCCGCCATCGTTCTCGACGCGAATGGCGTACACCAGCGTCGCGCCCGGAATGGGAGGCCCACCGCCCAACACCGACACCGACTTCGTGGCGGTGTTGATGGCGGCGCTCTCCACCAGCGTCGTCGCAGGGCCCACCACGACGTCGTCGATGCCATCGGCCGCGATGGTGAAGAAGTTGTTCAACACGGTGCCGTCGGCGGTGCCCTGCACCACGGCGGCCTTGAAGCGGATTTCGCACCGCTCGTTGACGTCGACGGTGCCGATGTTCAGCCCGCCGGGGGCCAACACCGGGCTGGTGCCCCCGACGTCGGTGCTCCCGACGCCACAAGTGTTGGTGGTGGTGCCGGGCAAGTAGACCACGTTGGCGGGAAGCTGGTCGGTGATGACCACGTTGGTGGCGTCGGCAGAGCCGTCGTTTTCCACGCGCAAGATGTAGTTCAGCGTTTCGCCGCCCCCCGCGACGGGCTCGACGACCACCTTCTCGGTGTTCACGCCCGAGAACCGCGGCGAAAACGTCTCGAACGACAACAACGAGGCCCCCAAAAACACCAGCTCACCACCGCCTGCGTCGCCGCCAGGGACACCGTCGCCAGACCCCACCTGCATGCGCAAGGTGGTGTCGCCTTCGCGCAGCACGTTGAGGCCGGCTGGGCCGAGGTCAAAGGTGTCGATGTCGAGCCCGGGGTGGGGCCCGCCGCCCGTGTTGTTCGAGCCGTTGAACAAATTGCCTTCGGCGTTGGTGGCGTCTGACAACCGGGTCGTCCCGCCCCCGCTCGTCGACGTCAACGCCACGAAGTCGTCGCAGGTGGTGCAGAACAACCCGTTGGGAATGGCGGGGTTGTCTTGCGGCGGCACGCCCAACGCGGCGTCGCCTTCGAAGCCGATGACGGTGATTTCGCCCTCTTCAGATGGCCCCACCAAGAATCCGTCCAACGTGAACTGCGGCGACGTGCCGGCTGAGAAGTCTTGCTCGTCGACGGCGAAGAATGCGTCGTAGAGCACGAGGTCACGGCGCACCGACTCGGTCGGCGACTCCCACATGATGACCAAGGCCCAGCCGCCGTACATGGCTTGGCAAAAGGGGTCGTTGTTGCAGTCGCCTGCTTGCAGGTCGACGTCGCTGACTTCGTAGGTCCCGAGAGCCCCACCCGGGCCCAGCTGTTGCAGCAGGTGGGTCACTTCTCGACGACACGAGTAATACGGCACCGGGGTGTTGCCGGCGGAGTCGACACGCAAACAGCGGTTCAACGCCGACGCGGGCTCCCCTGCCGTGGGGAAGTCGACGCTCAGGTCATTGAAGAATGTCCCGTCTGGCAGACGAAGGTCGATGTCGCGGTCGGTGCCGAACATCCCTTCTGACCCCGACCACAACAAAAAGGCGCGCACGACCGTGGCATCGACCGGCATGCGCGACGACGACACCGTCTGCATCGACCCTGTCGGTTTCACGGCGAAGTTCACCGTGCCGTCGTGCTCCATCAAGGTGTTGCCGATGACGAGGGCGCTGCCGAAAACGGTTTCTTGCACCACTTGCGATGGCGGGCTGCCACCGGTGAAGGCATCAACGCGGGGGGTGAGGGCCGTCGTCGCCAGCAACACCCACAAAGCAGCCCTCGCCCACAACACGTGGAGCGGACCACCCAGGGTGGAGCGACTGCGATTCAGGCGGTTTGGCACGTTGGCTACGACGCTCCCGCGAGGTCGCGCCCTCTCGCACCTCGTCCCACAGATGATACGTGACGACCGGGGATCTCCAAATTCTCAAGGCCTTCTTTTTTCACCAAATTTGCCTGGTGGATGTGGCCGTCGGCACGGCCACGACCCCAACGTGCCCCGACGTCGTTTGCGTGCAAAAACCGCCAAACGAACCTTCGTTCGGGCCATGTTGCACGGTCCACCCCCAGCTCCGTGCGCCCCAAAACAAAACGCCGGGCAACCCCGGCGTTTGTCTGCGTCAGCGCCCTTTGCGCGAGCGCTTCTTCTTCTTTTTCTTCTTCAATGCCTTGATGCGCGCTTTCGCGTCGTTCACCAACGGCGACTTCGGATGCTTGTCGATGACCTCTTGGTAGAAGACGCCCGCCTCCGACTTGAAGCCCAACTGCTCGAAGCTCATGCCGATCTTGAACAAAGCACCGTCGGCTTTGTTGGAGCCCGCAACGTCGAGCACCTTCTTGTACGACAGGATGGCCTTCTTGAAGCCCTTCGCCTGCTTCTTCTTGTCGCTGAGGTCGAGGGCCGCCATGTAGTGCGACTCGCCCTTCCAGAACCAAGCGTTGTCGAGCAGTTCTTTTTTGTCGTCGTGCCGCTGGATGAACAGCTTGAAGCTCTCTTGCGCTTCGTCGAATTTCTTGGCGTCCAAAAACGCTTTCGCCTGGTCGTAGTGGGCCTGCGCGCCGTCGGCGACCTCTTCGCCACCGATGACGATGGCCTTGGGCGCTTTGGTTTTGTCTTCGACGACGGCCGCCTCTTCGGCGGTGTGCAGCGTGGGCGGCGGGCGCTCCAGAATCTCTTTCACCGACACTTTCGTGCCTTCGAGTTCTTCACGCGTCTGGCCGAGCGCGTGCTGCATCGATTCAATCTCGCCGCGCACCACCTGCAACTCGGCGATGACCTTCTCCATCTGCACGCCGTTGTCGGCGTCGGCTTGGCGCAGGGTGCGCAAGGTGCCTTCCAGCTCCTCCACCCGCTGCTCCAGCTTGGCCATGGCCTTTTGGGTCTCTTTCGCCTTTTTCTTGGCGTCTTTTTGCTTGGCCCGCTGCTCGGCGAGGTCGGCCTTCAGACGCTCGATGTCGGCGCGCATGGCGTCGCCCTCTTCGGAGGTCACGACGCATCCCGTCGACGACGTCGCCAAGCCGGCCGCCAACAACGAAGACGCCACCCAGCGCATGCGGTTCTCAAGTCGATGCATGTTGCCCCTCGTCATTGCACGCGGAATTCGGCGCGGCGGTTCTTCGCCCAGGCATCTTCGGTCGACGTGGCATCCACAGGGCGCTCTTCGCCGTACGACAAGGTGCGCATGCGCTTCTTCTCGACACCGAGGTTCGACATGTACTTTTTGATTTCGTTGGCGCGCTTTTCACCCAACGACATGTTGAACTCCGGCGTGCCGCGTTCGTCGGCGTGGCCTTCGATGACCACTTTCCAGTCGGGGTGTTGCTCCATGCAGGTGGCGAAGGTGTTGAGCGATTCGCGTGCTTCAGGCCCGAGGTCGTGGGCGTTGAACTCGAAGTGAATGAGGCCGGCTTCAGCGCATTCGACCTCGGTGACGGTCACTTCGGTCTTTTGGCAGGTGCCTTCCGAGCAGGTGAGCCCACTTTGGCAGTCGCCGGTTTCGACGCAGGGCTCGCCTTCGGCTTTGGTGCCTGCACCGGCACCAGCGCCGTCGCCACCCTCGACACATTTGCCTTCTTTGCAGGTGAATCCGTCTTTGCAGTCGCCTTCTTCGACGCAGCTTTCGCCTTCGGCGTCTTTGCGCTCGCCTTTGATGCACGCGCCCGCTTCGCACATGAATCCGCTGTCGCAGGAGGCGTCGTCGGAGCACTTCACCTCGCACTTGTAGGTTTTCTTGTTGCAGCGCTCGTTGGCTTTGCAGTCGGCGTCACGTCCGCACTCTTGGCATTGACCGAAGACGCAGTGGTAGTTCACCTCGTCGCCGTCGTTCTCTTTGCAGTGGTCGTCGTTTTCGCACTTGGGCCAGTCGGGGCCGGGGCACGCGGTCAGCGCAAGGGCCATCCACATCGACGTCAAGGCGACGCCCAACAGGCGGCCCCAGCGAACTCCGCTGGCGGCTGAAGACGCAGATGAAGACAACTTGGTCGAGGTCGAGGTGCTGATCATGGAGCAGACTCTTCTCTGGAGGCCGTGCGGCCGAGGAAACAAACGTCAAACGGAGCAAACAGAAGGCGACAAACAAACGCCCACAGGACGCGACGCTGCGGTGTCGACGGGCGCGACGCTAACGGCCGAACGGAGGGGAATCAAGCGTCTTCTCCGCCGTTCTATTTCCCTTTTTCCGCCGACTCTCGGCTGGAGACGAAGGGTGAACAAGGCGTCGAAACAAAGTGGGCAACATCCCAGCCTCCAATTGCAGCCTCTCCTGAAGGTGGTTCATGGAGAAGTTGTGCAGCCCACCCCTGCAAACGGGCCACAACCGAAGAAGATCCACATCTTGGCTGTCTTTCTCTGTGAACAGACCGATGTTGGCGCTACGACATTCCCAACGCCGGGGCGCACCGGGCCGACTTGCAGCCGAGTTCGGTTGCCCCTCGCCGAGCAAGGCGATACCAGGGCGCAGCCGCAGGCGCAGCCCTGTGCGCAGCGGGGCCAAAGACGCAGGTCTTTGTGAAGCAAGGGTTCAGACGAACTCGGGTCGAGAGCCGGTGACGACGTGAGCGCAGAACAAACCACGCCAGAAGCAGACGAGCGCCACGCTCAAGAGCCGCAAGACGCCACCTCCGCCGACGGCGGCAAGCTCACGGCTGAAGAAAAGCGCGAGCGCCTCCTCTCGGCCTACGTCATCGATCCCGGCGTGAAGACCACCATGTTTGGCATCGAGCCCGCACTCGCCAAACGCATCTTTCACCTCGGCATGCCCGTCATCATCGGCATGCTCACCCAGACGTTCATCAACATCATCGACCAGGTCATGGTCGGCCGCCTCCCCGACGAAATCGCCGTCGCCGGCTCTGCCGCGCTCGGCCCCAGCCTCAAGCTGCTGTGGATGTTCGGCGGCTTCCTCTCCGCCGTCGCCGTCGGCACCCAAGCCGTCACCGCCCGTCGCTACGGCGAAGGCGACGAAAAGGGCGCCGGCAAGGTGCTCACCAACTCCCTGATGTTGTCGTTGGGCGCCTCCGTCGTCGTCACTCTGTTTGCCCTCAGCATCAACGACGCCGTGTTCGCCTTTCTCATTCCCGGTGAACAAAGCGCCCTCGCCCGCCAGACGGGCATCGACTACTCCCAGGCGCGTTTCGTTGGCATTTTCTCCATGGCGATGATGAGCTCCTACAAGAGCTTCTACGACGGTGTCGGCCGGGTGCGCGTGCACATGACCATCGCCATCATCATGAACCTCATCAACGTCGTGCTGAACTACGGCCTCATCTTCGGCAAGCTCGGCATGCCCCGCCTCGAAGTCGCTGGCGCTGCCTGGGCGTCGGTCATCGCCTCCACCTCAGGCCTCATCATCATGGGGGTGTGGTCGCTGCGCAACGAAGACCGCAAGTCGTTCAGCGTCTACAACCCCAAGAACTTCGACCCCCAAGTCATGTGGACGGTGGCCAAGCTCTCCCTCGGCGGCGGCGTCGCCACCATCGTGGCCATGGGCGGCTTTTTGATGTTCGACAAGATCGTCGCCATGGTCGATGCCCAATACAACTTGCCGGGCTACAACCTCGCCGCCAACACCACCATCATCAGTGTGTCGATGATCGTCTTCATGACGTGCATCGCCTTTGGCACCGCCACCGCCACCCTCGTGGGGCAGAGCCTCGGCGCCAAAAACCCCGGCCTCGCCCGTCGCTACGGCTGGCAAAGCGTGAAGTTGGTGTGCATGGCGACCTTCCTCATCGGCATGGTCGTCATTTACGACCCCGAGTTCATCTTGCGGCTGTTCTTGCCCACCGATGGTGAAGACGCGGCGCAAAAGCTCGCCGTCATCGACGCTGCGCGCTTGCCGATGTTCCTCGTCGGCTTCGGCGCCCCCCTCGCCGGCGCCGCCATGGTGCTGGTGCAGGCCCTGTACGGTGCGGGCGAGTCGCTCTACGTGATGTTTGTCGAGCTCATCCTGCACGTCGTCATCTTTGTGCCCCTCGCCTGGTTCTTGGGCGTGTACCTCGACGGGGGCCTGGTGGGCTGCTGGTTGGCGCTGGGCATCTACGGCATCGGCCTGGTGGGCGCGATGGGCGTGAAATTCTACCGCGGCAGCTGGGAGCAGAACGAGTTGTAAGCTCGGCGCCAGAAGTCTGTCTGGCGTGCAAAAACCGCCGAACGAAGGTTCGTTCGGCAGCTGCTGCTCACAACACAATCGAAAACGGCCGAACGACACCTCGTTCGGCCGGCTCTGTGCCCTGTCGACGACGGTCTTAGGCCCCGCCGTATGCCTTGGTGGCCTTCTCGGCCAGCTTGGCCTGCTGCGACGACGAACGCGCCTCGGCCAAAGACGCAGAAGCCTCCTCCGCTTTGTCGGCCAACATCTCGACGCTGCCGTCGGGTGCGCTCTCGCTCGACTCCACCTGGGGCGGCTCCCGTTGCGGCCCCTCCAATGACTCTTCCACTGGCACTTCCACTGGGTCCGCCTCTTGCGACAGCTCCGCCAGCTTGGCCCGCCCCGCCGCCTGAGCGGCTTGGCTGCGCAGCCCTTGCTGGCTCGTCAGCGCCGTCCCCGACTCGGTGCCTGCCGCCCGCGCCGACATGGGCGGAGGCCCATCCTCACGTGCTTGCACCTCTCCCACGCGGCTTTCGGCGCGGGCCTTGGCGACGTCCGACACCGACACCTGCACATTCGGCTTGGCCGACTGCCCGGCACCGCCGTCTGCAGCCCGGTTGTCGCCGTCGCGCTTCGTGTCGCGCGCGCGCTCGCCCTGCTGGGCGCCCGAGGTGAGGTTTCGTTGCGGCTGGGGAATGGTTTGGCTGAGTACGTCCATGCCCCATTCATCGGACAAAACGCCCTCGCCTCCACTGCACACCCAGCATTCGTTCGATGCTGAGGCATGGCCCCATCTCGCCCTTCGGCACACCAGACGAATCGACTAAGCCCCGGCGTCCACCGTTGCCGTGGCCACGGCGTCCAGCAGCTGCTGTGCCGTGTAGGGCTTCTGCAAAAACCCAACGATGGCAGCGCTGTGGGGGCCGCTGCGCTCGACGACACGGTGCACGGCGTCGTCTTTGGGGGCTCCGGAGTTCAACAGCACCGGCACCTCAGGTGACAGCGACTCGAGCAAGGCGCGGGTGTCGGTGGAGCCCGTTCGCGGCATGAACAAGTCGAGCAACATGAGGTCGACATCGGTGGACTGCGCGGCCGAGGCCGCTTCTTCTGCGTTTTCCACCGCCACCACCTGATGCCCGGCCTTTTTCAGCGTGCGCTCTGCGAAGGCTCGCACCCGGTCGTCGTCGTCGACCAGCAGCACGCGCAAGCCTTGAGCCTGCCGCGTCGACGCCGGACGTCCCCAGCCCTGGGCCGCACGCGCCACCGCCGGCAACAACACGCGAAAGGTCGTCCCCTCGCTCTCTTCGGAGTACACCCGCAATGTGCCTTTGTGGTCTTGCACGATGCCCAACGTCGCGGCCAACCCCAACCCGTGGCCGTCTTTCTTCGTCGTGAAATAGGGGTCGAAAATGCGCTGACGCACATCAGGAGCAATGCCGCAGCCGGTGTCCGACACGCTCAGCTGCACGTAGCGCCCTGCATGGAGGCTGGGGCTGTCGAACGACGCGGCCAGATCGTCGTCGGTGGCGTCGAGGGCACGGCATTCCACGCGCACCGTGCCAACGTTGTCGCCGATGGCCTGCGCCGCATTGGTCACCAAGTTCAACACCACCTGCCGCAGTTGAATTTCATCCCCGTCGACGGCGGGCAGTTCTGCTTGGATGTCGACGGCCAACTCCACCTGCGCCGGAATGCTCGCCCGCAACAGCCGGGTCTGGTTGTCGACGAGCGCGTCCATGTGCACAGCGCCCACCACGCCTGGCGCGCGGCCGGCGTAGGCCAACATCTGCCGGGTGAGACCCGCTGCGTGCACCGCGGCCTCTTCGATGAGCGCGAAGCATTCTTTGGCGTTGTCGGGGTCGTCGACGTCGAGGGCCCCAAGGGATGCGTTGCCCATGATGGCCGTCAGCAGGTTGTTGAAGTCGTGGGCCACGCCGCCGGCCACCGCCATCATGCCTTCATGGCGCTGGGCGGCCACCAATGCCGACTCCGCTTCTTTGCGCTCTGTGACGTCGGAGATGAACGACACCACCTGGCGCACGCGGCCGTCGGCGCTCTTGACGGGAAAGAGCACCTGTTGAAACCAAGCCTTGTCGCGCTTCAAATCCCAGCTGGAGTTCGCCGCCGCCAAGTCCATTTCGAAGTCGTCGACGACGACGATTTCGCCTTCATAGGCACGCTGAAAGTTGGGCAGCTGCCCCGCCGCCTTGGTGAAGGGGTCGGTCAACACGTTGAACTTGCCCACGGCGACAGACTTGTCTTCGACGCCCAAAAACCGCTGCTGCGATTGGTTCATGAACACCGTCAGCCCGTCGGCGTCGAAAATCTGGATGGCCACTGGCGCGTAGTTGAGCAGCGTCGTCTTCTCGCGAACGTCCTGCTCCAGCAGGCGCACCCGCTCCTGAGACGCCTTCAGCTGGGCCTCAAGGTCGTCCACGCGCTTTTGCAAGTCGTCGGTGCGCATCGTGTCCCCCGGCGGCAGCGTACCTTGGTCGTTGTTCTGCCGCAGGCACAACCCGCAAGCGACCGCTGGTCGCCTCAGAATTCGACAGAGGTGTTCCGCCCGTCGCCCTGGGCGTCGGTCTTCAATGCAAACCGCTGCCAGACAAATGCGATGCCGCCGCTGCTTGGCTTGGGAAAGCGCCATCGCCGAATGCGGCGCACGAGGCAGGCCTCGACGTCATGGTCGTTCAACGTTGAACCCAGCACACGTATGGCCGTCGGCCGGCCTGAGACGTCAACCACCCAAACCATGTCGACACCGCCCTGCAGCGTCGGCTTCACGGCCAGCTGACGCTCATAGCAATACGTCACTTCATTGAGCCGCCGGCGCACGATGCGCCGCACGGCGGGAACACCGAGGGCTCCCAGTGTCGACGTGGGGGCCGCCGTCGGCCGGTGGGTGTCGTCCGGACACGCCGACCGCAACGTCGACAACGGAATCGGCTGCAAGTGGGACCAAGGATGCAATGGACGCCTACCGCCGTCTGCTGCTGGCGGTGGCGGTGGCGTCGCGTGCAGTCCAAAGGCCACCCACGCCACGACGCCCACCCCAAACAGCCGTCGCATCGCTGCCACTGTCGTTGAGGTCCACATCGACGTCAGCTCCGCAGCACGAACTGTTGGTTCACGATGACGATGCCGCCTTTGGGCTTGGGGAACCGCCAACGTTTGATGCGGCTGGCCAGGCAGCTTTCCACCTTCGTGTTCTTCACCGTCGTGCTGGCGACAGAAACGGCCTGCACTCTGCCCCTGCCTTGAATGACCCACTTCATGCTCACCTTGCCGGCGAGGCCGGGGTTGGTGTTCAGCTGGCGCTCGTAGCAGTACTTGACCTCGTTGATGTGCCGACTGCACGAACCCCACAAAACAACCAGCGCATCCACACCTCCACGTCGTCAGACCTGGATGTCGACGTGATGTTCCGAAAAAGAAAACGCCCCGCGTCTGCGGGGCGTCGTCGTCGAAAGCCTGGTGTCTGCATCAGCTCTTCAGCACGAACGGGTAGTTCACGATGACGATGCCGCCGCCTTTGGGCTTGGGGAACCGCCAGCGTTTGATGCGGCTGGCCATGCAGCTTTCCACCTTTTTGTTCTTCAGCGTCGAGCTGGCGACGGCGGCGGACTGGACCTTGCCACTGCCTTGAATGACCCACTTCATGATCACCTTGCCGGCGAGGCCGGGGTTGGTGTTCAGCTGGCGCTCGTAGCAGTACTTGATTTCGTTCATGTGCTCGCGCACCACCCGACGGATGATCTCTTTGTCGAGGGAGCCCATGATCACGGGCGTGCCTTGCGAGATTTTCACGGCGCGCTCGCCCCGCTTGCCGAGGTTGCCCGTCGCTGTGCCGAACTGGCTGTTGCCTGTGCCGCGGCCAGCGGTGCCGATCTTGCCAATGCCCAACGAACCTGTCGCCACGCCACCCGCGCCCGGGCCACCGCCACGCATGCTCAGCGACCCCGAGCCCATGGCGTCGGCCACTTTGTTCGACGACACGGCGCCGAGCGCCGCCTGCAACTCGCTGCCGTCGGCGCTGAAGATGGCGCTCATGGCGTTGGAGCCGCCAAACAGCTTGTTCATCTTGTCGTTGACGACGTCTTCGTTGGTGCGTTTGACGACTTTGGGCGCCGGGCCCGTGGGAACCTTGTTCTTGGTCTTCTTCTTCTTGGTGCCCTTTTTGCCCTTCTTGCCTTTTTTGGCAGCGGCCTTGGCCTTGAGCTTCTCGAGGAAGGAGTCTTTCTTTTTCTCCTTCTTCTGCAGGCGCACCATGATGTCTTGGGCGTTGGCTTGCAGGTCGTCTTCGTCGTCGTGAACGCCCTCGGGCATCAAGCTCAACGTGGCGATGCCGCCGATGAACAAGAAGATGGTCACCAGCGCAATGCGCATGGCGACGTGGTCGACGAAGGGCATCACGGGCACGACGCGCGAGCGCGACACCGGCGTCACCACCATGGTGAACATCCCGCAGGTGGCGCGAATCTCCATGTCGTCGCTGAGGGGGATGTCGGCACCGGCCGACTTCAGCGGACGCTCGCGCCCGCCTTGCACGACGACGCCGTCGAGGCCGGGAAGACCGTGGAACGTCCAGTCGCCGCCCGCCCCCGTCGTCAACAACACGTGCTTCTCATCGCCGCCGGCGTCTGACACGGGGAAGTAGGCATCGATGTCGGAGCCCATGCCGACGGTGACTTTGCCTTCGTCGCGCACGCGCACCACGTCGAGGGCGTTCGCCCCCCAATGCACGGCGACTTCGACAAAGCGGTTGCCGGGGGTGATGGGATCGGTCGGAATCGGCGGCAATGCCGTCATGGCCACCATGGGCGCTGCAGGCGCCGGAGGCTGGGTGACGACGGGAGCCGCAGGCGCTGGCGCTGCCGGTTCTGGAGCGGCGGCGACGGGCTCTTCTGCGGGGGCAGGTGGCTGTGTGGGGGCCGCCTCGGCCGAAGGAGGCGGCTCGGCCGCGCCTTCAGCGGATGCAGCAGGCTTTTCAGCCGGCATCGAGAATTCAGACATCGGGCCAGGCGCAAACCCGACGGCGGTCGGCTCGGCCGCCCCGACGTCGGCGGCCGGAGGCGGCGTCGCGGCCGCAGCTGCTGGCGCCTCGGCAGGGTTCTCGTCAGAGACCTCTTCGCCCTTCATCGCGGCGACTTCTTTTTCGTTGAGCACCAACACCAAGCGGCTGTCGCCCAGACCGATCTCGTCGCCGTGCTTCAGCTGGGTGCGCGAGACTTTCTCGCCGTTGACGCGGGTGCCCTCGGCCGAGCCCATGTCGATGATGGAGACTTCGTCGCGGTTTTGCGCCACCTCGATGACGGCGTGGATCCGCGACACCTTGGTGTCGTCGAGCTTGAGGTGCGCCGACGCCAAGCGGCCGATCTTGATGATGTCGCGTTCGAAGACGTGGTCGCCTTGGGGAGCGTCCCCTTTGTATGCGCGAATGCCGATGGAGCGGGCCATATGACTTCCTACCAAGACCGAGTGGTCACGCGGCCAATGTGGCCAGATGGAGAACAGCAGACACCAGGGTGGCAGCTCTACGTGCCATGATGCCATCGCACGTGAAGACAATGCCCGCCTCAGGCGAGTTCCCTAGGCGGAGGCTAAAGATCACCAAGGGCAAAATGCAACTTGTGACGCATGGATTGCAGCGTTTCTGTCGTCTTTGGGGCCCCTTGTTGGCGACGCATCCGTCGAACACCGGGTGTCGAGGGCTTCGCCAGAAGGAGACGCCGCATCAAGCCGGAGGCCAGGCACCCGATGGCAAGCTTGGACACGCATCCAGGGGGAACCATGTCACTCATCCGACTGATGTACTGCAGCAAGCCCGCACCTTCATTTCAGCCGGGCCACATCAAAGAGATTTTGCACCTCGCCCGTGAGCGCAACCAGGCCGCCTGCGTCACCGGCGCGCTCGTGTTTCACCGCAAGTGGTTCTTGCAGGTCATCGAGGGCAGCCGTGGCGCCGTCACCGAGCTGTTTTTGCGCATCGCCCGCGACCCACGGCACGAACAGGTGCATCTGATGGAGTGTGTCGACGTGCACGAGCGGCATTTCGGCGAGTGGAACATGGCGTATTGCGCCGACACCGACGCCATGCGGGGGACGGTGCTGCGCTTCGCCGGGACGTCCGAATTTGCCCCCACCGAGATGTCGGCCACGTCTGCGTTGCGGCTCATGGCGGCCATCACTGGCGCCGCCTCCAACACGGATGCCGAGCCGTCCCAGAAGGCGGCCGGGTAGCAATACGTGCAAAAACCGCCGAACGAACCTTTGTTCGGCACATTTCGCACGCAACGGCGCCGCTACAGCTGGTGCAACGACCCCAGCATCTCGCGGCGAAACGTCTTGCGTGGCTGCACGAGCGACTTGTGTTTTGGGGGCGCTGGCGTTCCGCTCACCACGTCGCCCGCTGGCTGTTGCAGCGTTCCGTAGATGAGGTCCTCCTCAAACGAGATCACCACCGTCGGCCGTTTGCTCTTTCGCTCTTGGGCCGTCGCTGTCGTCGCTGTCGTCGCTGCCAGCAGCAGCAGCACCGTCGTCGCTGTCCAACGCATGCACACCTCCTACGCCGCAAACAAAAGTCGGCCGCAGAGTAGACTCCGCCGCCGACCGTGAAGTTCCAACAGGTGTCCGACTACAGGTCTGAAATCGACCCCAGCACCTCACGTTTGAACTCGGTGCGAATGCGGATCAAACTCTTGTGGCGTGCCTTGCGACGGGCTTCGATGTATTGCCCGTCCGGCGTCTTCAGACTGCCCTCAATGGTGTCGTCTTCGAAGTTGATGACCGTCTTCTTTTTGTATTGCACGTCTTGAGCGGCGACAGACGTCGCCCCCAGCGCAAACACAGACACCACACCCAAAACAGCGATTCGTTGCAACATGTCAGCGGTCCTACAGCGTCAGCCTTTTGGCTGCGCCCCAGCAGCATAGCAGGAGCGGGTCGTCGTCGACCACCCGCCCCCGTTTGCCATCAATCGAAGAAGTCGTCGTCGGCCTCTGGAGCAGCCGTCTTCTTCTTGGCTTTCTTCTTCTTCTTCTTTTTGCGCTTCTTCTTTTTCTTCTTCTTGGCCTTCTCCGCCGCCGCTTTCTTTGCGGCCTCTTCTTCAGCTGCCTTCTTCGCGGCTTCTTCTTCGGCCGCTTTGCGCTCTGCTTCTTTTTGCTCGGGCGTCTTCGCCGCTTCTTCGGCGGCTTTGGCGTCGGCGAGCGCTTTGGCTTCGGCGTCTTCGCGGGCTTTGGCCTCGGCGTCTTCTTTCGCCTTGGCTTCGGCTTCGGCTTTGGCCCGCGCCTCTTCTTCGGCCGCCAAGCGGGCCGCTTCTTCTTCTTGGCGCTTCATCTCTTCGAGCATCTTCTGCTCTTGGATGCGCGCCTCGATCAGCGTCTTGGCATTGCCCAACAGTTGACGGGCATCGCGCTGCTTTTCACCGCCGTCGTCGAGGTACAGCGAAAACGCGCGCTCCGCCTCGTCGGGGTTGTTCATGTGGTTCAAATACAAGATGCCCAAGTTGAACCGCGCGGGGCCAAACTTCTCGTCGAGCTCCAGGGCTTTGACGTAGGCCGCCTTGGCCCCTTCGAAGTCGCCCTGCCCTTTTTTCGACACGCCAAGGGCGTTGTACACGGCCGGCGTCGGCTGTGCCTCGACGAGAAAGTCGAGCTGCCGCTGTGCCGTCTTCCAGTCGCGCACCTTCAACGCCATGTGCGTGAGGTCGACGCGGGCCTTGGTGTAGCTCGGGTCTTTTTCGAGCACCGTCTTCAACAACGCACGGGCGCCAGCGACGTCTTTTTCGTTCTTGGCGACGATGGCGAGGGCGTACAGCAGGGTGGGATCGTCCTTCACCAGCTTCTGCCCCCGGCCGGCGATGAGGCGCGCCAGCTGGTTGCGTTTGGACTGCGCGTAAATCACCGCCAGCAGCCGGTAGGCCTCCGCACTCTTGGCGTCGTGTTGCAGGGCTTCACGCGCCAACTTGCTCGCCCGCTTGGGATCGCCCTCGTCGTGAAGAATGCGCGCCAACCGCAACCGCGGCCCCACGGCCTCTGGGTTTTTCTCGATGGCCTCTTCGTACATGGCCCGCGCTTCAGGAAGCTGCTTGCCCGTCTCCATCAACACGCCGAGGTTCTCGACGGCGAGGTCCAAACTCGGGTCCGACTGCCACGCCTTTTGATAGTGAAACTCGGCCTCGCCCGTCTCGCCCTTCTTCTCCATGAGCACGCCCAAGTTGTAGTGGGCGAGCGCCAGCGCATCGTCTTTTTCGAGGGCCTTGTTCAGTGCGTCTTCGGCAGCCGCCGAGTCGCCCTGTCCGTCGTCACCCAGCAGCACCATGGCGTCGTTGAAGTGGTCTTCGGCGGTCTTCTCTTTTTTCTTCTCTTCGGCGTTCTTGTTCGACTGCGTCGGCTTTTCATCTGGCTTTTCGTCACCCGACGAACAGCCGACGGCCAACACCGACGCCAACGACGTCGCCAACAACAAACGGGTCATGCGAGCAGGGGTGGAGTGCAGCACAATCATCCTTCCATCTCCAACTCGTCCTCGTCGAACGACATCTCGTCTTCTTCAGGTGCCGCTTCGTTGCCTTTGCCGCCTTTGCCCCCCTGGCCTGCGCCGTCGTCTTTCTTCGGCTTGGGCTTGCTCTTGGCTGCCTTGCGCTGGTCGACGGGCGGCGGCGGCGGCGGCTCGGTTCCGGCGACGGGCTCGGCGCGTTTGCCTTGCGCAGGAATGGCCTTCACCAGGCCCCGACCTTGCTGCACGCGCTTTTGTTCCAGCACCAACGACGGCAGTTCTTCCATCTCGTTCTTCGGGAACTGCTCCGAGCGCACCTCCTCGAGGTAGCTCAAGCATTTGCGCGTCCACTCGTTGAACACCTGAAACTCCGCGCTCTTGGTGAGGCACAACTCCATGGCGTCGGCGGCTTGGTCTTCGATGGGCAACGTCTGCTCCGAGAGCTTGTCTGAGAACAGCATCTCTTGCTCGGGCGTCAGGCCCCGCGGTGGCGGCACCTTCTGAATGGCGTTGGCGAGGTCTTTGTTGGCGCGTCCGATTTGAAAGAGCGACGCCACGGCGAACTCAGCCGAACCAATCTTCACCACCTCGGTGAACACGCCGTCGACTTTGTCTTTGAACTTCTTCTTCTCGGCGAAGGTCTTCTGAAACTTTTTGATGTTGTCGGGCTTGGCGATCTCCATCTTGCGAAACTCTTGGGCCACCAGCAGTGCGTCTCTGAACGCCAAATAGCCAAGCGGTTCACGCACTTCGAAGAGCTTCTCCTTGCTCTTGTGACGGCGCTTGTAGGTGCGCACCATCAACCGCAAGTCTTCGTATTTCAACGTGAATTCTTTGTACCACTTGCGGTTCTTCTCCAGCATGCGCACCGCTTTGTATTGGGCGTTGAGCGCACGTGCCGGCTCCCGCTTCCACCACTGTTTGGAGAACTCGAGATAGGCGTCTTTGGCCGCCTTCTTCTTGCCCGCTTGCTCCCAGGCCACCGGGATGGAGTACGCGATGTCGACGACCTCTTTCGCCCGCGGATAGCGCTTCAGGTACATCTCGCGGTCGGCGACGGCCTTCTTCGTCTCGCCGACACCTTGGCGGTAGATGCTGGCGTTGAACAGGGCGTCTTTGGCGCGGTCGTCTTTGGGGAAGTCTTCGGCGAACTTCTCCAACCACGCGGCGGCTTGGCGGTAGCTGACCACCTGCTCGTACGACGACGCGATGGAGAACACCTGGTCGGCCACCAGCGGCGAGTCTGGATGCTCGTCGACGAGCTTGATGCGCACCTTGATGGCGCGATCGAGTTGGCCTGCACGACTGAACATGGCGGCGGCGTTGGCCAGGGCTTTGTCGGCGAGCGGCGATTTGCGGAACTCGTCGGCAAAGGCGAGGTAGCGCGAGGCGGCCTCGACCCATTGTTTGTCTTTTTCGTAGTTCGAGATGAGCTTGAAGGAGCTTTGCTCCAACACCTTGCTCAACATCTCGCGAAACTCGGGCTTCTTGTTGAGGATGCGGTTGCGCGAGAACTGCCGCGCAGCGTCGTGCAGCTTCTGCCAGTCTTCGATGATGTTGTAGGTGTCGAGAACGAGGTTGGCGCTCTGTTCGGCGCGCAGGCTCTTGGGGAAGCGCTCGACGATGGTCATGAACCGCGGCGTCGACTTGTCGAAGTAGTTGTGCTCGTAGAGGGTGCGCGCCACTTTGTAGTTGGCCTCGAGGACAATCTCACCCTTGGGGTAGGCCTTCGCGTAGGTGTTGCACGCGCCGATGTACTTCTTCTTCACGTCGGGCAGCGGGATGGGTTTGAGCGCGTCGGCGCCGGTCGCCGGCTTGGTGGGGTTGGCGCGGTTGTAGTCTTGCACCACCTCGTCAAAGGCGCGCACCGCTTCTTCGGCCGACGGCGCGGCCCATTTGCCCTTGGGCTTTTGTTTGTAGACCATCGAGTACTGCTCGCCGGCCTGCTCGAACTTCTCGAGGCGAAAGAGCAGTTCGGCGTAGAAGAAGCGAATCTCGTAGCTCGTCGGCCGTTCGGGAAAGAGCCCGAGGTAGTCGGAGTACAACTCCAACGCGTATTGGAACGTCGAGTTGTCGCGCGTCTTCTTCGCTTCGTTGTGCCAGGTGGTGGCGAGGTAGCGCAGGGTGTTGTCGGAAACATCGTCGGCTTGTTCGAGGTCGTAGGCGACGCGTTCGTGGTCGGGCGTGTTGGGCTCCATTTTGCCGTGCACGTCGCGCACGCGTTTGTATTCCTCGACGAGCTTGCGGGTTTGCGCCACCACCTGCCGTTTCTTGCCGATGCGCGAGGCGAGCTTGACCACCTTGCCTTGGTAGAGGGGGTTGCGGGTGTTTTTCGGGTCCATCTTCATCAACGCGCGGAAGATGATGATGGCGTCGCGGTCTTTGCCGTCGCCGTACCAGATGTTCGCCAGCCGCTCGAGCATGGGCTTTTGGTCTTTGAGGTCGGGAGCGATCTGTTTGAACTCCTCGACGGCGCCACGGGCTTTGCCGTATTGCGCGAAGGCGAGGATGAAGTCTTTGCGGGCTTCTTTCGCAAGGGTGATGCGCTTTTCACCGAGGAGGTCGGCGTTGAGCTCGGAGTAGAAGACCACCTCTTTGAACTTCTCGGCGGAGTTCCGGAAGTCTTGCAGGTTGTAGTAGCACCACCCCTGTTTGTAGACGGCGTAGCCGAACACCTTGCTCTCTTCGATGGCGGCGGCTTTTTTGTAGCTGTCGAGGGCTTTGTCGAGGTTGCGCTCTGACTCTTCGCCCAGCTCGAAGTAGAACTCGCCAAAGGCCAGCCAGGCGTCGGCGATGTGTTGGCTCTTGGGGTGGTTCTTGATGATCTTGCGGTAGACCTTCAGCGCCTTCTTGTACGACTGGTTCGACCAGAAGGCCTGGGCGAGGCTGTAGAGCACCTCGGGCATGCGCTCGAACTCAGGGTAGTTCTCGTCGATCTCCTGGTAGATGAGCACGGCGTCGCGCAGCCAATCTTTGCTGGCGTCGAGCTCTTCTTTTTTCTTCGCCTTCAGGCGTTTGGCTTTGCGCTTGTCGCCGGCGTCTTCGGCGGCGGCCACGTCGTCGTCGAGACCCATGCCCACAAAGAAGCGGTATTGGCTTTCTTCTTGAAAGAGCTCCGCCTTTTGAAACAGCAGCTCCGGACGTTCTTCTTCAGCCACATTCTGGTCGAGGATTTCGTCGAGGGTGTTGATGAGCTCCAGCCGCTTTTCGCTCACCTCGAGCTCGACCTCTCGGCGGAAGTCTTCGACCTTCAGCTTGGGTTGGTCTTCGACGACCACTTTCTCGCGCTTCTTCTCTTCGACCACGGTGGGCGCGCGGTCTTCGCGTGCTGCCCTCGCCTTGCGCGCTTCTTCTTCAGCGGCATCGTCGGCCTCGCTGCGCTCGCGGGCTTTCGACGTCAAACTGCGTTGTGCGTCGGCGTCGGCGGCCCCCAGCAAGGCCATCGCCATCGACGACGTCACCAGCCAAGCCACGGCGGTGTGCCGCAGGGGCGACGAGGGGAGAAAAGGCAAAAGGAGGCGGGGCCTCCTCAGCGTTGGGGTCGACATGCGGGGCATGTGGATCCTTCTTGCGCGCGAAAGACGGGGGTCGAGTCTTCGCGTCGTCAGCCGGCGTCGTCGTCAGGCGGACGACACCCATGGGTCAAAGTGTACTGATACGTGCCGAGTTCATCACGCCAGTACTCGCCTTCGAAGGGCCAGTAGTCGCGTTCGTCGTCGGTGGCGGGGCTGTAGAAGTAGTCGGCAATGGGCACCGTTTGGTTTTCATCGCGCAGCTTGGCCTCGAGGCTCTGCTTTTCTTGTTTGGCGATCTCGAACTGGATGCGCAGCAGCTTGGAGCTCAGCCCTTTCAAGAACTTCAGCTCCCCGCGCAGTTTCACCTCGAGGAGCTCACCGGCAGAGGCCACCAAGTCTTTGCGGCGGGCCTGCGTCTTCTCGACCATGTCGACGGCGCCAGGGCTGCCGCCCCACGGTGCCTCGATGGCTTCGAGGGCGTCGATCTCGCTCTCCACTTCAGCGATGGCGTCGTTGTAGGCCGAGATGCGCTTGTCGGAGAGCGCCAGGCGCACCAATCGTTCGGTCATCTTGCGGGTCTCATCGTCGGTCTCGGTGCCTTCTTGCAGCTGCTTTTCGAGGCCGATGAGGTGCTCGTACAGCGCCGCATGGGTGTCGTGTTCGTCGATGAGGGTTTCGATGGCGGTGATGACGCCGCCGTACTTGGCCTTGAACTGATCGAGGAAGACGCGCGCCTCTGGGTAGCGGCAGTTCTCGTAGAAGGTGATGGCCTTCAGGATGTGCGTCTCGGGATAGTACTCGTCGCCGAAGAACGGACTCTGAATGGTGATGAGGTTGCCGAGGGCCTTTTCGTATTCACCAAGGCGGAACTGCGCCCAGCTGCTCTCGAAGAGGGCGTCGAGCCACGCTTCAGAATCGCGGTCGATGCGCTCGTAGTAGAAGATGGCGTAGCGAAACTGTTGGAACTGGTAGTGAATGCGCGCCAGGGAGAAGAACGCCATCTCACGCAACTTGGGGTTCTCGTGGGTTTCGCCCTCTTTGGTCATGCGCACCACGTCGCGAAACGACGACACCGACGGCTCAAACTCGCCGAGGGTGAAGTGGATGAGGCCGCGCAGGTACTTGGCCTTGGCCGCTTCTTCGAAGTCGTCGCTGATGAGCTTGGCGTGCGACAAGGCGCGCTTCAGGCTCTCTTCTGGCGTCTTGGGATGCTCGTTTTTGTGCTCTTTGACCTCGCCTTCATCGGGGGCGTCGGTGGGCTCGTCTTTTTTGTCTTCGACGACGACCGCGTCGCCGGGCAAAAACAGAGGGTCGTTGGCTTCGCGCTCTTTTTGCTCTTTGGCGGCCTTGGCTTTGCGCGCCGCTTCTTCTTTGGCTTTGCGCTCGGCCTCACGCTGCTTCTTGCTCTTGCGCTTCTTCTTCTTGCGTTTTTTGCGCTTCTTCTTTTTCTTCTTGGGCTCGTCGTCGCCCATGGAGAACGAGAAGTCGTCGTCTTGAAAGGCCGCGCGCACGTCGCCGCCGCCCAAGTCAACATCGTCGAAGTCGAAGTCGCCGTCGTCGCCACCGTCGTCGGACGAGCCTTTGGAAGGCTTGCTGGAGCCAGAGTCGTCGCCGCCGAGGTCGACGTCGTCAAAGTCGAAGCCTCCGTCGTCACCGCCCTTCGATTTGCCTTTGCCTTTGCCCTTGCCTTTGGAGGGCTTGTCGAGGTCGGTGTCGTCGAAGTTGAGGTCACCACCGCCGTCGTCTTCAGGAAGCTCAGCTTCTTCGACGTCGACGCCACGGGCGCCTTGGCCAATGGCGTTCAGCAGATGAAAGCGCGCCAGCTGGTAGTTGAATTCGTCGGCCTGCTCGGCGGGGACGTCTTCTTTGCGCGTGTAGGTGGCAATGAGGTCAAGCACGGCAGCAGAGTCGGCGGTGCGACGGGCGATGAAGAACAGCCACTCTCGCGCGCGAGCGTAATAGGCGTGCTTGGGGCCCTTCTCGAGAATCTGCCCAAAGCGCTGCAGCGACGGGTAGTTCATGCCCATGCGGTAGAGGGCTTTGGCCGACTCGTATTGCGCCTTGTCGTGAAACTCGGCGTAGTCGCCAGAGGCGAGAATCTCGTCGAAGGCCACCAGCGCCGTGCTGTAGCGCTCTTCATTGAGCGCTTGCTTGGCGTCGTCGAACTTCTTTTGGTCGACCTCGGTGGACTCAGCGTCGAGCATCTCGAATGAGAAGCCGTCTTGCGCCACGGCTGCAGGTGCCATGAGGCTGGCGGTCAGCGCTGGCGCCAACACCCATCGGCCGAGCGGCAACAGACGGGCACGCAACAAACGTCGAGGCCGACGACGAGCGGATGGGAGCAGGGGGAAGGGTCGCTTCATCATCCGTCCACCTTGACGACGCCGATGTCTTTGCGCTCGACCTCAAAGGGGAAGAACACGCTGACGCCAATGTTCAGCATGAGCAGGTTGGTGATCTTGGCGCCGCCCAAAAAGGCTGCAGGGTTCGCGTTGATGTCGTCGGGATACATGTAGTTGCGCAACTCGGCACGCACCGTCAGCCACTCGAGGGCGACGAGGTGGGTGCCGACACCAAAGGTGGCGGCGGGTGCGAAGATGTCGTCGTTCAAGAGGATGATGCCGCCGACACCACCGACGAGGTAGGCGTCGAAGTGCAGCACCCACTCGGACATGAGCGAGACCTTGCCGTAAATGGGCGACACCGTGGCACCGACGTCGAACGTCGCGATGTATGGGGTGTCGTCGGGGATGTCGGGCGCGTTGCCATCGTCCATGCGGATGGTGGGCAGAGGCACGGAGAAGTAGTTGACGGTGCCGCCCCCCTCGAGGCTGAGCCACTCGAAGAGGTGGTAGTTGAAGCGCGCGCCGAGTTGCAGGCGTTCGCGGAAGGCGTCGTTGATGGAGAAGCCGTGGTAGAGGGTGCCCTCAAAGCGTCCGTCGGTGGCGAACACCGGGTTGGACACCGCACGAATGCGTTCTTGCAGCGAGAGGCCGGTGGATTTGGTCTCGGCCTCGTCGTCTTTGGCCGTCTTTGCTTCTTTGGCGGCGTCTTCGTCGACGGGCGCGCTCGCGTCTCCGGCGCTCCCGCCTTCGGAGGCACCGTCGTCTTGGGCAAAGGCAGACGTCGCCAACAAGACGACGCTCAGCAGCGCAATCCACGTCGACGACGCGGGATGGCCGCGGCGAAAGCGTGAACTCGGGGGAAGCATTCTGTGGGTCACGGGACCTCTCACACACGGCGCGGGCACAGGGCCCATTCGTCGTCTCTGTCGCCGCACACGGGCGTGCTGGCACACAGGGACTTGGGGACTGGGGCGGAGTTTCATCACAGCAGGCGACAGGTTTCAAGTCGAGCCAACTCCTGTCGGTCGTCGGGGGGATGCCGTTGTGGCCAACGAGGTGGTGAAATGCCTTCGTCGTGGGAGGCTGGCGGCCAGAGTCGTCGCCCGACCACGTTGGCGGCGAAATAAATCGGGCCAGGCCTTTCGACGCCGTGTGCCAGCGTGTTACTGCACACTCGTGGTGTGCTCTCGCGAGCGGATGTAGAGGAACCAGAGCAGATGACATCGATGCATGGGCAGCCCCCGCGAACTGATCAACGACGACGACCAAGCGCCCTGCTGTTGCTGGCTGCAGTGTGTGCCGTGCTGTGGGCGACGGGCTGTGAGCCCGAGCTTGGACTGCCTTGTGGCACCGCTGAAGACGTCAACCCCGGCCTCCCGCAGCGCGAGGGGTTCAACAACTTGGCGCGCGACCTGTCGTATGAAAACTGCGAAGAGGCGCTGTGTGCGTCGACGAATGGGTCGCGTCCGTATTGCACCAAGCAGTGTGAGGCCGACGCACAATGCAGCGATGCGCCAGGCTTTCGCTGCGACGTCATCACCACCTTCGGCCCCCTCGGCTGCTCTGACTTCGAGGCGCTGGGCAACACTTGCTACAAAAGCGACGGAACGCTGTCTGACAACCTCAACAAATACTGCGTGACCGACAAGCAGACGCTTGAAGAGCGCGACGTCGAGTTCGGCCGAGAGATTTGGGAGTACGACGACGGCACCGAAGGTGAGCCCGACGCAGAGCCCGACGCCACTCCCGTCGACGGAGGCACGCCATGACCCGTGGTGCAACCCTGCAAATGTGGGCGCAAATGGGGGCGGCGGTGCTGCTCGCGACGGCGTTGTCGACGTCGGCATGGGCGCAAGACGACGACGGCGCAGACGCGGCAGCCGACGACACTGCACAAGCCCCCGCCGAAGAAGGTGCTGAAGCGGGCGCTCTGACGCAAGAAGACCGCATCAAGGCCGTCAGCCGAAAGACGTTTTTGAAGCGCGGCCGGTTTGAGTTTGAACCCTTCGGCGGCATTTCCACCAACGACGCCTACTACCAGCACTTCGCGGTGGGCGCGCGCGCCGCATACCACGTCGTCGAGAACCTCTCGTTGGAGGTCGGTGGTGCCTGGGTGCCCTACACGCAACAGCTGCCGACGGTGCGGTACCTGCGGGTGAACCACAACCTCATCACAGTGCCAGCGACGCTGTATGGCCATGCCGAGGTGGGTGCGACGTTCTCACCGGTGTACGGCAAGTTCTCGTTCATCGACGAGTGGATCATCAACTTCGATGGCTTCGTGTCGGGCGGCGTCGGCACCATCTTCGAGCAGACGGCGAACTTGCCGATGTATCCGTCGTTCAACGTCGGCGTCGGCGCTCGGGTGTTTGCGCTGCCTTGGCTGGTGGTGCGCACCGACCTTCGCTACCACGCGTACGTGCAGCAGGTGCTGGGCATCTCGACGCTGCAGAACTTGCTGATGCTGACGGTGGGTGTGGGCTTTTACTTCCCGTTTGGGTTCACCTACGAGAACCAAGCGTACCGCGTCGTCGACGGGTAGGACTTGCAGTGGCTTCGGCTGAATGGCGCCTTCGGGCGCCATTTTTGTTGGATGGGGTTCGGCATCCAAACGAAGGTTGGTTCGGCACTTTCTGGATGCACCCGCCACGTCCCACATCTGCCGAACGAAGGTTTGCTCGGCACTTCTGGGACGTGAACTACACCACCAGGGGCAGCGCCCCCTCCATCACTGAAAACTCAGCAGGCAGCTGCCCAGGAAGCTCGCCGTCGAGGTCAATCTTCACCACGCTGCCGTCGACGGGCTCGGCCAGCAGACGGTGGCACCGGCGCGACAAGACCTCGGGCTGCTTCAGGTGCTGCCCCTTGTAAACGCTCCAGCCCTTCGTGAGCCAGTACCGTGGCCCGACGTCTCCGAACCCCACGGCGTCGAGCAAGCCGTCCGTCGGGCTCGCGGTGGGCGCAATCCACATGCCGCCGCCGAAGTATTGCCCATTGCCCAGCGCCAACAGCGTGAGGTCTTTGTCGACGGGGGCGTCGTCGTCGAACGTCAGACGGACGCGCGCCTTCTTGTGGCCGATCATCGCCCGCACCGTGGCCAGCATGAAGGCGGGTTTGCCGCCCATGGACTTGCCACTTTTGCCCACTTCTTCGTCGACACGGCCCGACAAGCCGAAGCTGCCAATGTTGAGAAACAGCCGATGGACCTTCTTGCCGTCGGCGCCGGTGCACCACATGCGCCCCACGTCGATGTGGTCGACGTTGCCGCGCTTGAGACGGGTGAGCGACTCCAGCGGGTCGGTGCCCCAGCCGAACGTCTTGCGAAAGTCACCGCCGGTGCCCGACGTCATCACACCCATGGCCGCGTTTTTGCTGTGGCGTTTGCCGTCGTCGTCGAAGAAGCCGTTGAGCACTTCGTTGATGGTGCCGTCACCGCCGACGGCCACCACCAAGTCGGCACCGGCGTCGAGCGCTTGGCGGGTGAGCTCGGTGGCGTGGCCTGCGGCTTTGGTGAGGTGCACATCCATCTGGGGGAAGGCGGCCTCGACGTGGCTGCGCAGACGTTCGAATCGTCGTCGGGTGAGCCCTGCGGCGCTGGCGGGGTTCAAGATGAATGCGACGTGGCGGTCGTCAGCCATGGGTGGTCCTGTGGTTCATCGCGTGCGCCAGTCGTCGGGTGACGTGGGCGCTCATCCGTCGTGGACGTCGGTGCGGCCAAGTAGCACATCGACGACGCTGACGGCAGGGATTTGCGCGCGACGGAACTGCCGCAACGCCGAGGGACACGCGGTGGCGACGACGTCGTAGTCGTCGGGCGTGGCGTCGTGCTCCACCCGTCGGCGGGCCATGCGCACCGCCGCTTCGGGGTGGGTGTCGGGATACACGCCACCGCCGCCCGAGCAGTCGGTTTTCGCTTTGGCGTTGGCGAACTCGACCACCGGCAAGCCGGTGGCCGCACGCAGCAGCTGACGGGGTTCGACGACGACGCCGCGCTTTCGGCTGAGGCTGCAGGGGTCGTGGTACTTCACGCGCATGCCTTTGCTGTTGCCGGCGAAGGCCTCGGCGTAGGGCGCGAGCACTTCAACGAGGGTCACGACACGGGGGAAGTCGCCGAGTTCGTCGTCGTCGAGCAGCCCTTGGCGCATCTGCGTCAGCGCTTGGGCGCAGTCGGGGTCAGGCGTGACAACGGTGTCGAAGCCACTCAGCACCGTCGACAACGCCTGCGTGTGGGAGACGAAGGCGTCCCATGCGCCGTGGGCCAACAACGGCTGCCCACAGCAATGCAAGGCCGGGGTGAGGGCCACGACGGGGACATCGCCGCCCGTGGCCATGCGCAGTGCCTCGAGGTCACGTGCCATGGGGCTGTCGTCGACGTCGGCGCCGTCGAGTCGCTGACACCCGGGAAAATACCCCACCTCCCCTGACGTCGCCGTCGAGAACGACGACAACGCCTCGGTCAGCGGCTTGCGCGCGGCGTTGCCCGATTCGGCAAAGGCGTCGATGACGTCGTGGTGTGCGTCGCCCGGCTCGGTGCCGCGGGCGAAGTACAGCAGGTCGCCGACGGGCGTGCCATGGGCGCACTGCTCTTTGCAAGCGCCACACCCCGTGCAGCTGTGCAACGCGTCTTTGACGTCGTCGTCGTCGAGGGCGAGCGTGCCTTCACGCGCCAGATGCAACACCGACATCTTGCCCCAAGGCGTGACCGTCTCGCGGCCTTCGGTTTCGCTCACCGGGCATGCCGACCGACACAGCTTTGGGCAAAACGCGCACAACGCGGCGGGCCGGGCGATGGCGTCGAGTTCTTCACGCGACATCGACGTCCTCCTTCACGGTGTCTTCGTCGTTCAGGACTTCTTCGCCGATGACGAACTGGTCGACCCACGTTGCCATCGACGTCGACACAAAGGGCTGCGCTGCCGAGCGCGGCAGCAGCCAGCCCGCCCGGTGCATGAACGGCGCCGCCCACAGCCGGGCCCCGTCGTGCAGACGTCGCCGCCAAACGTCGACGTCGCGGCTGGCCTCCAACACACCACTCGCCGGCAGCAAACAATGCCGCCCGTAGGCAGGCGTCGACGTCGGTGTCGTCAACGGCGACAGCGACGTGTCGGCCGTGCCATGCCCGGCCAGCACGAACCCCACCAGACGTCCCCCGTCTAACTGCACGTCGACGGCGAAGGCGCGCCCAGCATGCACGATGTCGAGCACCAGCTGTGCCCCCTCATGGGCCTCGACGTCGACGACGTGCCATGAACTCGTGGTGCGGGACGGACACCGCAGCGATGCCTGCTCAACGACCACGTCGGTGGCCAACAACCCCAGCGGATCCGGCCCTTGTGCCGACCGTGGCGCGGCGGGCGACGAGAACGTGCCCTGTGCCGACCGGGCCGTCATCTTCGACAGCAGGCCTTCAGCGACGGGTGGGAGCGATTGCAGCAGGGTTTGCACCGTCCACAGCGGAAAGGGGCGCACCATCGGCAGCCACACCCCAGCCTCGTCGCAGGCGGCCGCCAGCAACGACAGCGGGAGGGCGCCTTCTGTCGTCACCAGCTGGTCGTCGCCTTCGATGTCCACCTCGACGTGTGACGGACGCAGCCGCACCCACAGCTCGTCGTCGTCGAGCGCGGCGCGCCATGCCGACGGCGTCGACGCCAAATGCAGGGGCCAGTCGGCTGGCTGCAATGCGTTCTGTTTGCACGTCGTCAACGTCATGCAGCCCCCTCGAGCCGGGCTCCAAAAATGCCTGGATTGAGAATGCCGTGTGGATCCAGCGCGGCCTTCAGCTCTCGCAGCGACGACGTCAACGCTCCGGTCCACGGCAGCATGCCTGCCTTGCTGCGGCCGACCCCGTGGTGGTGCGAGACGTTGGCCCCGACGCGCTTGCACGCATCCATCGCTTTCGCCCACGCCTCGTCGTACCGCGCGTAGGCGGAGTCGGCGCCGCCGTCGTCACTCCCGCCGCCGGCGAAGGTGAAATACAGACTGCATCCGTCGACGTAGGCGTGCGAGAAGTGGCACATGACGACGGCGACGTCGCGCAATGCGGCGCGCACCTCGTCGTACACCGCATGCACATCGCGCCAGCTGCAGGCGACCTCCATGGTGTCGACCCAGCCTCCCGAGGCGAAGGTGCGGGCCATCTTGTACGACACGCGATGCCGGCCCCGCAGCCACTTCTCGCCGAGGGCGTCGCCCACGCAGGTGGCACCGACGGCTTCGAGACGGTGCACGAGGTCGACGCTGCGCTTGCCAACCTCGTCGGCGTTGCCCTCGAGGCCGATGATGCATTTGCTGCCTTGGGCCATGCGGTCGAGAATGCTGTTGGCCCAGCCGGGGCTGCGCATCAGACGTCCGACGAGTTTGCGTGTCAGACGGGGGTGTTTGAACAGCGCCAATTCTTCGACACGGTCGACGATGCCCTCGACGACAGACAGGTCGCCGTCGTCGTGCAGCCCCGAGTCTTCAACGCCGGCTTTGGAGATGGGCCCGAGCCGCACGGCAGGCGCGACACTGCCATCGCCACTGACGCCACCGGCGAGGACGGTGTCGAGGGGGTCATACAGCCGCATCACGCTGGGGCTCTCCCCACACGCCATGACCGAGCGCAACGCCGACAAGCCGGTGGCGAGGTCGGGAAAGGCGAACCCGCTCAGCCACCGGTGCGTCGCCAGCTTGTGAACGCGCAACGTCAGCCGGGTGAAGATGCACAGCCCGCCCTCGTTGCCGATGAGCAGCCGCAGCATCTGGGGGCCACCGTCGTCGTCGACCGACACCTGCAGCACCCGACCACGTCCGTCGACGGCCGTGCACCCGACGAGCATGTCTTCGATCTTGCCGTACCTCGACGACAACTGCCCAGCCCCGCGCGCCGCCACCCAGCCGCCAACGGTGGAACAGTAGATCGACGACGGAAAATGCCCACAGGTGAACCCCAGCGCATTCAGATGGCGCTCAAAACGCTCGCCGTTCATGCCAGCATCGACGTGCACCACTTCGGCGGCGGCGTCGACCTCGATGAACGTCGACATGCGCTTCAGGTCGACGACCACCGTCTGAGCGTCGGGTGCGATGCCTGCACACACGCCGCTGCCGGCGCCGAAGGGCACGACGGGGACGCCGTTGGACGCCGCCCACCGCACCACCTCGCACACCTCCGTCGTCGACGTTGGCCACATCACCTGCTGCGGCAGCACAGGATGGTTCTGCGCTCGACGATCGAGGTAGCGCCGGGGCCACAAGTCGTGGGCCACCATGCGGCGGTCGAGCGCCGTCTGCGACGACGCGATGTGCGACAACTCTGCTGGCGAAGCGCTCATGCACTGGTGCTACCACGTCGCCGACCCCGGAGTGAACGCCGCCCGGCGATGAATGGGCGCCCACACGTGTCTCAAGCAGCGGCAGTCCCGCCCGCATGCGGTCAGCTGTTCTTCAGCGTTGTGCTTTTTTTGGTTCGTTGCCATGGTGGGCGAATGCGCGTGCTCATCGCAGACGACGACGCCAGCACCCGGTACTTGCTTGAGCTGTATTGCAGAGGGCAAGACTTTGAGCCCGTGTTTGCGCAGTCTGGCCGTGAAGCCATCCAGAAGATTCGCGAAGGCAGCATCGACGCCGTGGTCACCGATGTGCGCATGCCCGATGTGGGGGGCGACGCTGTGCTCGAAGAGGCCAAAAAGGTCTCCGCCGACTTGCCCGTGCTCATCATGACGGCCCACGGCTCCATCGACGACGCGGTGCTCTTTTTGAAGCGCGGCGCCACCGACTACATCGCCAAACCACTGTCGCACGAGGTCTTCCTCCACCGCGTCAACACCTTGCTCGAGCGCGTCAGCCTCTCCCGCGAGCTCGAGAAGCTGCGGGCGCAAAGCGCCAAAAACGAAGGCGGCGGCGTTCGCATCATCGGCAACTCCTCCGCCATTCAAAGCGTGCTCCGCCGCATCCCCATGACGGCACAAACCGACGCCAGCGTCGTCATTTATGGCGAGAGCGGCACCGGCAAAGAGCTCATCGCCGCCAAGCTCCACGAAGAGAGCAAGCGCGCGGGCAACAAACTCGTCACCGTGAACTGCGGCGCGCTGTCTGACACCCTCCTTGAGAGCGAACTCTTCGGCTACAAACGCGGCGCCTTCACCGACGCCCACCGCGACACCCCCGGCCTCGTCGAAGAAGCCGAAGACGGCACCCTGTTTCTCGACGAGATCGGCGAGATTTCACCGTCGGTGCAGGTGAAGCTGCTGCGCTTTTTGCAAAGCAAAGAATACAAGGCCCTCGGCTCGCCCAAGATCAAGAAGGCCAACGTCCGCATCATCGCCGCCACCAACCGCGACCTGAAGAAGATGGCCGAGGCCGGCACCTTCCGCGAAGACCTCTATTACCGTCTCAACATCGTGCCCATCCACATGCCGCCCCTGCGCGAACGCAAAGGCGACATCCCCATCTTGGCCACCCACTTCTTGCAAAAATTCAACAAGGAGTACGGCAAAGACATCGAAGGATTCGCCCCCGAAGCCTTCGCCCGCCTCGTGGCCCACGACTGGCCCGGCAACGTGCGTGAGCTCGAAAACAAGGTGCAACAGCTGGTGGTGCTCAACCACGGCTCCCAGATTCGCTCGCTCGACATCCTCGACGACCCCCAACAAGAAGCCGACCCCTTCGGCGGGCCCATCGGCACCTACAAAGAAGAAAAACGCCGTCTGCTCGATCAGTTCGAAACCGAGTTCGTCAAACGCATGCTCGAGCGCGCCGACGGCAACCTCTCCGAAGCCGCCCGCCTCTCGGGCCTCGACCGCAAGAATTTCTGGCTGATGGCCAAACGGCATGGGCTGCGCGAAGGGCGCTCCCGCGCCAAGCCCGTCGCCGGCAACGCCGAAGCTTGATGGGAGCCTCTCCCCATGAGTGACGACGAGCGCAGCGGCGATCGCCACGTCCCCGGCACCGGCGGCCTCACCTTCGAGCCGCCCACGGCGGAGTCGTCCGACCTGCAAATCGGATTCGCCAAAGAGCTCCTCGACGACGTCGAGCCCCACCCAGCGTTTGCCGATCTTCCGACGACACCAACGCCATCGCCGGCCAAACCCGCCGCACCTGCCAGACCGCCTGGCCGTCCGGCGGCGGGCTCCCCTGCGTCGACGTCCGGGTATCCAAGAGCGCGCGCTGCCATCGCCCGACTGCTGACGAACCTCGGCCCCTCGACCCTCGGCCCCTCGACGCCGACGCCCCCCGCCGCAGCCGCCCCCAGCAACGTCGCTCTCGAGGATCGACGCCCGCGCACCCAGAGCGACACCGAAACCTTCTCAGTGGGCCCGGCCGTGATGCGAGCGCCACCGGCCGTGCAAACCCCGGCGCCTGAACGTCCCACCGTCGACGACACCCAAGCCCAACGTGCCGTCACCAAGGGCCGCCTCGAAGACATGGTCGACCTCATGTTCATGGGCAGCGGCACCGGCGACGACGACGATCCCGCCAGCCAACAAATCCATCTGCAGTTCAAAGAAGACGTGCTCGATGGGCTCTACGTCACCTTGGTGAAGGTCGACGGCGGCATGCGTGCCACCTTTGTGGTGCGCGATGCCAACAGCCGCCGCCTCGTCGACGGGCACGTGCAAAACCTCGTCGCCCGCTTGTCGTCGAAAGGCATCACCATCGTCGACACCGTTGTCGAGGTGCAGGAGGTCGACAAAGGGCCCCCCGCCCGTCACGGCTTCGACAAAGACGACCACTTTGACGAATTGTAGTCAGCTCGGCCACTGGGGCGTCCCAACCCGTTCAAGCGTGAAACTTTTTCGAAAGCGGTACGCAACCGGCGCCATTGGCGCCGAGGGGGTAGGGGGGACCCGCGTCCGGCTTTGCCGGCGTGGGGGGGAGGGGCCTGCGCCCCTCCCTCAAGTTTCAGGTCGGCGACGACTTGTCCCCGGTGGGTCATGAACGAAAAACGCCCGCAATCGCGGGCGTTCGTGTCTTCGGTCGTCGAGGTCAGGTGCCTCCGTCGGCCTCGTCGTCTGGGCCGGGGCCGTCGGGCGCGTCTGCCACGTCGGTGGGGTCGAAGATGGCCTCCCACCAGTCGTGCAGGTTGCATCCGGCGATGACCCTGAACGACGGCGATGGAATCTGCTGCCCAAAGTTGATCACCGGCTCGGCGTCGTAGGCGGTGTCGAAGGTCTTCACTTGGCGCAACTGGGCGTAGTGGTCGTAGAGCATCACGGTCGAAATGTAGTGCCCCGCCTCCATCACGTGGAGTTTGTCGGCGGCGCGGTCGCCCACCTCGACGATGAGGTCGCCTTGGTCGTTTTTGTACATGACCGGAAGGTGCACTTCGATTTTGTCGGGCCACTCGCCGGGGTTGTCGACGTCGAGCGGACGGCGGAAGTCGCCTGCAGGCTCGGCATCGTTGAACTCCCCGGCGAAGTCGACGACGTTGAAGCGGCTGCGCCACCAGCCATGCAGGTTGCAGTGCTCGTAGACGTAGAGGTACTCGACCCCGGCGGGAATCTCGACGGTGGTGATGAGCCGCGCCTGGTTGTTGTAGGCGAAGCTGCCGTTGGCCACCACGTTGCCGAAGTTGTCGGTGATGACGATTTGCTCGATGAAGTGCTCCGCCTCCATCACGTGGTTGAGCGGTTGGTTGATGTCGAGCACCTCCACCCACAGGCGGTATCCGTTTTCGGCAGGGGCCGCGAAGAGCCAAGGCTGGTGAATCTCGATCTTGTCGGTCCACTCGCCTGGGTCTTCAGGCGAGTACGGCTTGTCGAAGCTGCCGTCGGCGGGCTCAGGAGGAGGGGCAGGCTCTTCACCCACGCAGGCGACGGGCACGCCCATGAAGGTGGCGCCGGCCAACACGCGGGCCGACTGCATCAAGAATCCACGTCGGGGCGACGACGTCAACGTCGCCGCGCTCTGCTTTTCCATGGCTTGCTCTGTCATCGGAGCCTCCACCGAACACATGGGCCCACGTGGTGACGCTGCGCCTGCGGTCGGGCCCCCCGCAAACACGACACAGATGAATGTGCAGCGTCTGTTGTACCTGATGGGCCAACAAAAGGCACCATCCGGATGCCCCACATGTGACGCCAACGGCCGATGTTGTCGGACATCTCCTACATGCCTTGCTTGCTTGCCTGAGGGTGCTAATGCAGCCGCCCGAGACGTCTTCTTGCCTGGCTTCTGGTTGGGCTTTTGGTTGGACGACGTCTCCTCTTTTGCTGCAATGCGCCGCGCGCAGGCCGGGAGCCATCCATGGGCGAACTCATCTCCACCACCGTTGCACAAGGCGAAGCCGCTGGCGGTGGCTTCACCATGATCTTCATGTTGGTCGCGATGTTCGTGATCCTCTACTTCTTCACCATCCGGCCGCAGAAGAAGCAGCAAGACGAACACGCCTCCCTCCTCGGCTCCCTGAAAAAGGGCGACGACGTGGTGCTGAACTCCGGCATCTTCTGCAAGATCCACAGCATCTCAGAGCGCACCGTGGTGGTCGAGATGGACAAGATCAAAGTCCGCGTTCTCAAGAGCCACGTCTCGGCCTTGGCGCAAAACCTCCAAGCTGGCGCCGATCTCAAATCCGACGGCAAAGGCAAAGAGCTCACCGAAGGCTCTGGCGACAAAGTCGAAAAAGACGACAAGAGCGCTGGCAAAAAGAAGAAAAAGAAAGCCTGACCTCTCACTGCACCACGGCAGAACATCCAGGCGCGCCTGAAATGCGCCTGAATTTGCCGGGCCGCCATTGCCTTTTGCCTCCAAAGGGCCTTTGGTGCGCCTCCGAGCTGAGGCACTGCCCACCTCCGCGCGACATGCGCCGACCTCTTCGGGCCCTCGTGCTCCCACTTGTGGCCCAACAAGACTGAATGAAGAAAAGGGGACCTTTCCCATGAACCAGAGTTTGACCCTGCGGATGCTCGTCGCCACCGCCATGGTGGGCCTTGCGGCCTACTTCTTGGTGCCGACGGTGGTGTACTTCTCCCTCGACGACAAACAAGTCGAAGACGTGCGCAAGAAGTCCTCCAACTTCGACAAGTACGTGCCGGAGTGGGCGCCCAAGAGCCACATCATCCCGGGCCTCGACCTCCAAGGCGGCATCCACATGGTGCTCGGCATCGACCTCGACAAGGCCGTCGCCGACCGCGCCCGTCGCACCACGCAGCGCATGCGCTCCACCCTTGAAGACAAGGGCATCAAGGCCAAGAAGGTCGAGCACTTGCCTGAGTTGGGCATCGGTGACCGTCTTGAAGCCGAGTTTGCCGACAGCACCCAAGTCGAGCGCTTCAAAAAAGATCTCCTCGACGACTACTTCGGTGACCTCGTCGTCGAGAGCGAAGACGGCAACACTTTGGTGTTCCGCGTGCACCCCGACTACGTCGCCAAGCTGAAGAACGACGCTGTGGGCCAAACCAAAAAGACCCTCGAAAACCGCATCAGCAAACTGGGCATCACCGAGCCCCGCATCGCCAAGCGCGGCGACGACCAAATCCAAATCCAGCTTCCCGGCGGCAGCGACCCCGAAGAAGCCAAGAACATGATCGGCCGCACCGCGCAGCTCGAGTTCTACATGTGTGACGACGACATCGACTTCTTGTCGAAGCTCGCCGACAAGCCTGAGTGGGCCGACTACATCGCCTCCGGCTACCGTCGCCCCAACAACGGCAACGGCAAAGACCTCTTCTTCACCTTCCCGGCCGACAACAAAGCCGAGATGAACGCCTACCTGAAAGGCAAAGTGCCCGCCGGCCACGTCATCAAATACGGCGAAATCCCCACCGCCAAAGGCGAGCCCAAGCGTCTGCGCACTTACACCCTGTTCTCCATGGTGGAGCTCACCGGCGACGACCTCGTCGACGCCCAAATGATTCTCGGCACCGCCCAAGACCCCAACCCCAGCGTCTCCTTGGAGTTCTCCAGCGCCGGCGGCAAAGTCTTCGAAGAACTCTCGGGCAGCAACATCGGCAAGCGCATGGCCATCGTGCTCGAAGACATCGTCGACAGCTCCCCCGTCTTTCAAGGCAAAATCGCTGGCGGCCGCGCCTCCATCACCATGGGCAGCGGCACCCAAAGCGAGATGCGCAAAGACGCCACCCAACTGGCCATGGTGCTGAAGTCGGGCGCCCTGCCCGCCCCCATCGAGTTCCGCGAAGAGCGCACCGTGGGCCCCAGCCTCGGCAAAGACGCCCTCGAAGCCGGCAAGTTGGCCTTCATGGTCGGCGGCGCCCTCATCGTGCTGTTCATGCTCGTCTACTACAAGCTCGGCGGACTGTTCTCCATCCTCGGCATCCTCGTGAACATGCTCTTCGTGCTCGCCACCTTGTCGTGGTTCGGCATGGACGTCACCCTGCCCGGCCTCGCCGGCCTCTTGCTGACCATCGGCATGGCCGTCGACGCCAACATCATCATCAACGAGCGCATCCGCGAAGAACTGCTGCTCGGCAAGCGTGCCCTTGAGGCCATTCACCTCGGCTATGAACACGCGTTGAGCGCCATTTTGGACGCCAACGTCACCACGTTCATCGCCGGTGTGGTGCTCATGCAATACGGCACCGGCCCCGTGCAGAACTTCGCCAAGCTCCTGCTCATCGGCACCGTCTCGTCGGTGGTGAGCGCCATCTTCATCACCCGCATCTTCTTCGACGTCGGCGCGAAGAACGATCCCGAAACCCTGGCCATCTGACCGGGCTTCGCGTCCAGATTTAGAGAAGAACGACCATGCAAAAGTTCATCACCATCTTTGACCCCAAGTCTGAGTGGAACTTCGTCGGGTTCATCCCGCTGGCCACGAAGATCGGCTTCATCCTTCCCATCGCCACGCTCATCGGCCTCTTTGCCCTGGGTGTGAACTGGGGCCTCGACTTCAAGGGCGGCACCGAAATCCAAGTCAAGTTCGACAAGGCGGTTCCTCCTGCTGAAGTGCGCGAGCTCCTCGTCGCTGAAGGCTTCAAGAAGAACAACGTGCAGCAATACGGCAGCGACGACGCCACCGAACTGCTGCTGCGCATCGAGCGCATCACCTCGATGACCGACGACAACGTCGCCACCATCAAAGGTGCCCTCGAAGCCGAGTTCGATGCCCTCAAGCAAGGCTCCTCCCTCGGCAAAGACAGCCTGAAGGTCGAGTTCACCGCCAAAGAAGGCGACCGCATCTTCGTGTCGCTGCCCGACCCCGTCGTCGCCAAGCCGGTGGCCAAAAACAAAGACGCCACCGCCATCGACGCCGAACTCACCACCTTGTTGATGCAAGCCGACGGCAACAAGCCCCTCGACGACTTCGCCCTCGACACCATGAGCATCAAAGGCTTTGACCGCGGTGCAGTGGTGGCCGGCGCCCAGCGTTTGAACCTGCTGGTGACCGCGTCGACTGCCAAACGTGTTGAGCCCAAGGTCGACGGCGCCAGCGCCAAGATGCGCGCCTACGAAAAGCAGATCGCGCTGCTCACCAAGATCATCGACGGCAAAGGCGTGAAACTGCGCCGCACCAAGAACGACGAAGGGGTCATCGGCACCGACGACGCCATCAAGAAAACCGGCGAGTCGTACCGCGGCGTCGTGAAGTACTTGGTGATGTTCCAAGGCATCTCCGTCGACATCGAACGCGCCCTCGCCAAGAAATACGGCGGCGCCGAATGGGAAAAGTGCCTGGGCAACGCCAAAGACAAGCCCGCCACCTGCCCCGACATCCGCCGCATCGACTTCGTCGACGCCCAGGTGGCTGAAGGCCTGCAAACCGACGGCCTGATGTCGGTGTTGATGGCGCTGCTGCTCATCCTCATCTACGTGGCCATCCGCTTCGACTTGTTCTTCGCGCCTGGCGCGGTCATCGCCCTGGTGCACGACGCCATCGGCGCCTTGGCCATCTTCGCCTTCGGCCGCTTGGAGTTCGACCAGCCGTCCATCGCTGCGTTGCTCACCGTGGTCGGTTACTCCATCAACAACACCATCGTCATCTACGACCGCATCCGCGAGACCATGCCCATCGACACCAAGTCGCCGCTGACGCAAGACGAGGTGAAGAGCTACGTGAACAAGGCCATCAACGACACCTTCTCGCGGACGGTGAACACCTCGCTGACGACCTTCATGGCCGCCTTGGCGCTGTTCATCTTCGCCGGTGGCGTGGTGCAGAACTTCGCTTCGGTGCTCATGGTGGGCATCGTGCTCGGCGCGTTCTCGTCGACGTGCTTGGCCCCGGCCTCGTACCTGTTCTTCCGCAACACCTTCCAAAACGAAGACGGCCCCAAAGACACCCTCGGTCCGTCCACCGAAGAGAAGCTGCGCGGCGTGGTCTGATTCAGACCGACAGAACGCCATCGACAGATGCACAGACGCCCTCCACTCGGAGGGCGTTTGTTTTGGCGGATTCTGCCAACGCAAAAAAGGCCAAAGAAGAGTGCCCGAGGTGGCGAGACACAAAGAAGACCGGGTAGTGTCGCCGAGCCCGATCAGAAGCCCAACCGGCAGAGGACGTTCGAATGCTCGAAGGCGCAAACATCTATACCTACCTCACCATGCTGGCCCTCATTGCGGTGGTGGCCATTTCGCTGGAGCGGTTCGTCACCCTGTACCTGCGCTGGCGCCTGAAGGTCCCGCCTTTTAAGGCCGGCCTCGAGCAAGCCCTCGCCGAGCTCGACGTCAACAAAGCGCTGACCATCGCCAACCTCAACCCCAACCACCCGGTGTGCAAAGCCGCCAAGGCGGGGTTGATGAAGGCCAACGGTTCCGACCGTGAAGTGGTGCGCGCCATGGAGAGCTCGGCCATGGAGTCGATGCCGAAAATCATGGGCAAGACCAACATCGTCGCCATGCTCGGCAACCTCGGCACCCTGCTCGGCCTCATCGGCACCGTCGCCGGGATGATCAAGGCCTTCGAAGGCCTCTCCAACTCCGACTCGGGCGCCAAGCAAGAGGTGCTGGCCAAAGGCATCGCCATCGCCATGCAGTCGACGTTGTTCGGCCTCATCATCGCCATCCCGGCGACGTTCTTGGCCACCGTCTTTGCCGGCCGGCAAGAGCGCATCATCGACCAGATCGAAGAAGTCAGCCTGTCCATCTCCGCTGGGTTGTCGCAAGCCAACCGCGAAGCCTCCAACCGCTGAGGCAGAGCCGCTTTGTCGTCGTCGACAGCCCGTTGACGACGAGACCCGGTTTTGAAGCGAGACGCAGATGAAGAGGCGCGCCAGCAACATCGACACCGAGCTCAACCTGAGCTCCATGATCGACATCATGTCGATCATGTTGTTCTTCTTGATGACCACGGTGACCTTCATGACCTTGAAGACGCTGAACACCTCGGTGCCGGCGTCGTCGTCGGGTGCCGTGTCGACCACCGACGGCGTCAACGTCTCGGTGGAGGTGCTCGCCGACAAGCTCGTCATGAAGGCGTCGGGGCAACCCGAAGACAAGAGCGTGGCCCGCCTCGACAAGACGCTGGAAATTCCACTGAAGGCCGACGCCTCCTACGACTACGAGATGCTCACCGCCGAGTTGTGGAAGGTGAAAGAAGTGGCCCCCGAGGCGAAGAACATCATGATCTTCCCGGCCGACGGCATCGTCTTTCAGCACATTGTGTCGACCATGGACGCCGTGCGCGAAAAGAAGTCGACCCTCGACCCCAACAAAGTGGTGCCCATGTTCACCCGTCCGGTCTTGTCGGAGCTTGAAAAATGAAGTTCCGCACCCGCAATGCCGACCCCGGCACGCGCATGAACATCACGCCGCTCATCGACATCAACGCCAACTTGTTGTTCTTCATGATGGTGTCGGCGTCGGTGCAAGAAGACCGCTTGGAGGCCGGCGAAAACGTCGAGCTCCCGGTGTCGTCGTCGCGCAAGGCGCAAGGCGGCGACCTCGTCAGTGTGGTCATCGCCAAAGACGCCGTCACCGTGAACGAGGTCGAGGTGGTGAAGCTCAAAGACGCGCAGGTGAAGCGGCGCGACCTCGACCGCAAACGCACCAAGGTGCGGCCGCTGTACAAAGAGCTGAAGAACAAGTTTCAGCACTTGCTCGACGAGAAGGGGCACCAGCCCGGCGCCGATGGCAAAGAAGGCAAACCACTCGTCGTGATGGTGCAGGCCGACAAAGACATCCCCTACACCACGTTGAGCATCATCATGCGCACGTGTGGTGAGGCGGGGTTCACCAAGTTTCGCTTCGCCGCCAAAGGGCAGTAGCGACGACGTCACCGTGCGCAACAAACGCCTCCATCCGGAGGCGTTTTGCTTTGGCTGCCTGCACAACTTCGGCGAAGCCGAGGGGGAAGGGGGGCCCGTGTCCGGCTCCGCCGGCGCAGAAATGCAGGACGGGAAGAGAATCACAGGGTGATTCTCCCAAGGCCAAGCGAAGCTTGGCCCGCCTACGCCCCTTCTCTGGGAATCGGTGCAGGCCGACAAAGACATCCCCTACACCACGTTGAGCATCATCATGCGCACGTGTGGTGAGGCGGGGTTCACCAAGTTTCGCTTCGCCGCCAAAGGGCAGTAGCGACGACGTCACCGTGCGCAACAAACGCCTCCATCCGGAGGCGTTTTGCTTTGGCTGCCTGCACAACTTCGGCGAAGCCGAGGGGGAAGGGGGGCCCCGTGTCCGGCTCCGCCGGCGCAGAAATGCAGGACGGGAAGAGAATCACAGGGTGATTCTCCCAAGGCCAAGCGAAGCTTGGCCCGCCTACGCCCCTTCTCTGGGAACCGGTGCAGGCCGACAAAGACATCCCCTACACCACGTTGAGCATCATCATGCGCACGTGTGGTGAGGCGGGGTTCACCAAGTTTCGCTTCGCCGCCAAAGGGCAGCAGCGACGACGTCACCGTGCGCAAAAACGCCTCCACCCGTAGGCGTTTTGCTTTGGCTGCCTGCACAACGGCGGCGGGGCCCTACGGTGTCTTGTCGTCGTCGCTCGTCGAGAACACCAGCGGATAGTTCACCTCAATCTTGCCCCCAGGTGGTGGGGTGAAGTGCAGGGTCTTCATGACGTCGGCGACGCAACCTTCGAGAAAGGCGTTGCCAAGACCGCCCAATTTGATGCCCACGTCGCCCACCTGGGCCTCTGCGTCTTCGTCGACGACCCCCGCGTCGTTGGCCTTGGGGGCGAGGATGGCGAAGTGGGTGACGATGCGTCCGCCAAAGGTGTCTGGGTCGCCGTCGTCTTTGTTCAGCTGGGCCCAAGGGTCGTAGCAGGCCTGGAGGTCGGGCAGTTTGCTGCGCACCGCCGCTCGAATGCCTTGTGCGTCTGGGGCGAAGGGTTTGTCGGCGGCGGCCGCGTCGTCATCGCCTTTGTCGTCAGACGGAGCCGCCTCGCGCTGGGCGTCGTTGTCGTCGTCCGCTTGGGCGCGCGCCGACGCCGTGGCCCAGGCCCGCGCCAGTTGCTGCAGCGCCTCCTTTTGCTCGGGCGTCAACGGCGTGCCCGAGGCCGACTGCGTGCGCTCCGCGTCGTGCAACGCCTGTTGTTGTCGACGTGGAAGGGGCTTGTGCGGCGCAGCAGAGGGAGCCGGCGTGGGCATCGTCGACGACGGGGTCGCCAGTGCAGACCTGGATGGGGGCGGAGGCTTGGCGGTGGACTGCGCCGAGCGCGCAGGCGACAGCCAGCGGTGGGCGAGCACACCTGCGACGATGCCGACGACGGCGAGGGAGAGGGCAAGACGGTTCGACATTGGGGACTCCTGCGCGTTGGACCTCGTCGACGTAGGAGTGGTTCCGCTGGGTCGGGCGTTGTCGGCGTCAGTCGGCTGTTTTGGAGGCCGTGGGGTCGGGCTCCAGCGCCTCGGGCTCAAAGTCGTGCAACAGCTTTTGCACGAGGGTCTCTTCGTCGGTGTCGGCGACGCCGATGAGGCGGATGTAGCTGACGTGCTCGGCAGGCTCGACATTGGTGTCGGTGATGCGCGGCGGTTGGTGCGTGAAGTCGATGCGCACCGGCTCGAAGGCGCCCGAGAGGCGGTCGCCGCCGTCGGTGAGGGTCAGCTTCAGGTATCCGGTGACCTGGCCCTCAACGAGCGGCGCAATCTTCGCAGGGAACCCCTGGGCCATGAGGGATGGGACGCCGGCATCTCGACGCTTGAGGCGAATGGTGCGGCCGAAGAGGATGCCCGAAAACTGCTGTTCACCGCCGTGCATGAGGCGGCGTCCGCTGATGAAGGGGCCCGACTGCGTCAGGCGGATGCGCTGTTTGGGCTCGTCGTCGCGCACTTCCTTTTCCCAGACGCCGGTGACCCGCACCAACATGCCGTTGAGCATCCAGCCCACCACGCCGAGGACGGTGAGGCCGAGGAGCAGCAGGCGCAGGTCTTCTTCACTCATGTGCCACCATCCGTGTTGGGTTCGGGCTCGGACGGGGTCTCAGGCGGATCTTGCCGTGCCCACGCCGCACACTCGCGGTCGTCGTCGGCGAGGGCGAAGATGCGCACTTCTTGCCCGGGCTGCAGCACGGCAGTGCCGTAGAGGTTGATGGTGCGGCTGCCGCTGAGTTGCCAGCCACTGCGGCCGACGGGGTCTTCGCCCGGCGGAATGCGCTGGGCGAACACGCAGTCTTCGATGGACGGCGCGTCGGCGTTGCAGATGTACACGGTGAGGCCGTCGGTGTTGGTGCCTTCGCCGAGGGTGAACTGGGCTTTGGCGGCGATGAACTTGGCGATGTTGATCATCGTGGGCCCAAAGCTCGCCTGGCAGATGCTGTCTTTGAGGGCGTCGTTCATGCCGTCGGCGAACTGAAAGTAACGGGTGCCGGGATCGGCATCGCAGCAGGCGCCGTCGGGGTGGTCGACGTGGCAGGGGTCGCCCGGCTGTTTGGAGTAGTTCGACAAGCCCCTCGACTCTCGGCAGCCTCCTGCTGGGCGTCCGTCGTCGCCGACGCTGCAGCCGCCGATGAGCACCTCACCGTCGTCGGCGAGGGTGCCGCCGGCGATGACGGCCACGCTGACCTTGTCGGGGCCTTTCAGCTCGTTGAGAAAGTCGATGTAGTCAGACACGGGCGCCAGCGCGGCGTGCTGGTCGTCGGCGGTGCCCGCGTAGCAGGCGCTGGGCCGCACCTGAATGCCGTCTTCGTTCGCGTAGTAGTAGGGGTCGGTGTCCATGCAGGTGTCGTTGCCGGCGTCGTTGGTGAATCCGTAGGCACCGTCGGCGTGGCTGCAGTCGTCTTCGTCAGACACGAAGATGACGACGAGACGGGCGTCGTCGCGCAAGAAATCGCGGCCGTCGTCTTCGCATGCAGGGTCTTTGCCTTCGGCGTCGGGGTCGAGCACCAAGCGCATGGCGTCGAGGCCACGCTCGAAGGGGGAGCCGTGGGTTTGCAGGCGGCCGATCATGCCCGCGAACGTTTCTTGGATGTTCTCGTCGCCGTTCTCGATGAACTTCTTGTCGGCACCTTCAGGCGCTTGCAGACAACCGCGTTGGGGGTTGCGCCCCCAGGGTTCGACGTTGAGCTTGCAGAAGTTGGGGTCGTCTTCGTCGTCGATGTTGGCCCAACCTTGGCGGTTGTCGCAGCCAGACACGTCGGTGGAGGTCACGCCGATGCGAAAGTCGTTGTCGTACAGCGCAAGGATTTGGATGAAACCACAGGTGCGGCTGAGCTCGGCGACCTTCTCAGGCGTCGGGTTCTTCAGCTCTTGCGGGATGTTGTTGAGGTCTTCGATCTCACAATCGTCGCGAAAGAAGTTGGCCACCAGGTTGTCTTGTTCGGCGCACATGGAGCCGGAGTTGTCGACGACGAGGAGGATGTCGGCAGGGACGTCTTCAGCTTGTTCTTCTTTGGGGGTGTCGGTGGGGGAGCACACCGTCTCGACGAGGGTGAAGACGTGGTCGTTGCAGCCCGACACAGAGAGCAGGCTGAACACGACGACAAAAAACGGCAACAGGCGCGACATGCGCGCACCGTAACAAATGGAAACGCCGTCGGCACCCATCAAGCGAGGCGCGACGGCGTTGGTCATGACGACGTCGATGAAGACGGCACCGAAAACCTACAGACCGGCGTCGGTCTGGTTGGTGGGCGAGCAGCTGTCGTCGGTGACCGCAGGTGCGAACACCCGCAACTCTTGGCCCGGCTGCAAGATGGCGCTGCCGTAGAGGTTGATGGTGCGGGTGCCCGACAGCTGCCAGCCGTCTCGGTCGGAGGGGTCGACGTCGTTGGGGATGCGGGTCACCAGTTCGCACTCGTCGGTGCGTTCGGCGCCTTCGCGGCAGACGTGCACCGTCATCTGTTCGATGTCGGCGGAGTCTTCTTGCAGTTGGAACTGGTTTTGCGCCGCGATGAACTCGGCGATGTTCACCATCGTCGAGCGGAAGCTCGCGTAGCAAATGCTGTCGGTGAGGTTTTGCGGCACCTGCCGGGCGAAGGTGAAGTAGCGGTCGCCGGAGTCGGAGTCACAGCAGTTGTCTTCGGGCGCGCAGGTGAGAGATTGGCCGAAGGCCGGTTCGCAAGCGCCGTCGGGGTTGCCCTGGTTGCTGATCTTGCAGCCGGCCGGGACGATGCCGCCGTTGGCGTCAAACACGCCGCCGGCGATGACCGCGACAGACACGCGATCTTCGTTGCCGACGCCTTTGTAGCTGTTGAGAAAGTCGGAGTAGCGCGACACGGGCGACAAGACATCGCGCTTTTCGTAGCAGTCGCTGCTGTAGGCCGGTGGGTCGCGGTTGGGCGGCTGCGATTCGGTGGGGTTGTCGCAGCTTTCGCCGGTGTTCTCGTCGACGGCGCCGAACGCGCCGTCGGCGTGGGAGCAGTCGTCTTCGTCGGTGACGAAAATGACGATGAGGCGGGCGTCTTGGCGAATGAAGTTGTCGAGGTCGTCTTCGCAGCCGGGGGCGCGAACGGAGTCACCGTCGAGAAAGACCTCCATGGCGTCGAGGCCGCGCTCGAAGCCGGAGCCAAACGTCTGGATGTTGTCGAGCGTTGACGTGAACGCTTCGCCAATGTCGGTGTCGCCTTTGGCGATGAACTTTTTGTCGCGGCCGGGGGCACCTTGCATGCACCCGCGCTGCGGACGCCGGCCCCAGTTGGGGAATGCTTGGCCGGCGCAGATGAAACCGGCTTGGGCGTGGGCTTCACTTTCGGCGATGGCGAAGCGGTTGTCGCACTGGCCGACGTCGGTGGTGATGACGCCGACGCGAAACTCGTTGTCGAAGGCGGCGAGGATTTGGATGAAGCCGCAGCTCTGTGACAGCTCCTGCACCTTCTCGGGGGAGGGGTTGCGCAGGTCGTCGGGCACGTTGTCGAGGTCGGTGATGGGACAGTCGGGGTCGAAGAAGTTTTCGACGAGGTTCTCTTGCTCCTCACACATGGACCCGGAGTTGTCGATCACCAGCAGGATGTCGGCGGGCAGGTCTTCGGGCTGTTGCACTGTGGGCGCCAGCGTCGGGGAGCAGACGTCTTCGACGAAGGTGAAGACGTGGTCGTTGCATCCCGCCATCGACGTCAAACCGACGGCCGCGAGGGCCCAGGTGGCGACGTGCGAGAGCAGGCGAAAAGGAGGACGGATGTGCGCGGCCATGGACGGCAACCTCAACAGACATGCCAGGGGCAAATGACTCTTGGAGGGTACCACATGTGCGGCAGCTGTCAGGGGTGGGACGTCCGTCAGATGGCCGAGGTCGACTGTGGGCCGGGCACGACGTTGTCGACGGGTGGGGGTGGGCTACGGCGCGTGCGGGACGGACTTCATGCGCTTGTAGAAATCGCGCAGTTCACGCCGTACGCCATGGGGCTTGTCGAGGTTGACCAGGTGCCCTGCCCCCCGCACCTGGCGGACGACGGTGTGGGGGCGTTTTTGCAGCACCTCCAACGTCGACTCCAATTCGCTGTTGATGTCGTCGTCGTGCTCGCCCTTGAGCAGCAGATACGGCACCTTGCTCTGTCGCAGCAGCTCGCGTTTGTCGTAGTCGGCGATGGCTTGGGCCGCTTGGGTGAGCGCCTCTTTCGACGTGGTGGCCATCATCTCTCCCATGAGCTGGCCGACGTCATCGTTGTCGCTCGCTGTCGACGTGGCCAGGCTTCCCATGCCGGTGGGCCCGATGAGGTGGGTGGCTGCGACGACGGTGAAAGCGACCAGGCCACCTCGGTGAAGCTCGGCGGTGGTGCCAAACGTCGTCAACGTGCGCACCAGCTTGGGGCGCTTTTCAAGGATGGCAAACGCCACCAGGCCTCCCATGGAGTTGCCGACGAAGTGCGCCTGTTTGATGCCCCGGTTGTCGAGTTCGGCGATGACGTCGTCGGCCATCGCCTCGGGGGTGTGGTGGTTGGTGTCGTCGTCTTTGGCGATTTGCGGCCGAAACGACTTGCCGTGGCCGCGCATGCTGAAGGTCAAGGCGCGGTGGGTCTTGCTGAACACATCGACGTCGTCTTTGAACTGACGCACGTCGGCGCCGAGACCCGGCAAGAACACCACCACGTCGCCCTTGTCGCCCTTCTCGTAAGCCTCGAGCCCTTCGTCTTGGGCGTCGATGGTCGCCGGCGTGTGCACACAAGCCGACAGCGAGATGCACAACAAGGCCAAGAGGCCGCCGCGGGTCATAGCTCGCCCACCACGACGGAGACCTCGAGCATCAGGGCCTCGACGTCGTCTTCGGAGAGGGTGTCGCGTGCGGTGAACATTGCAAAGTCGAGCAAGGCGTCGAGGCCTTTGATGAGGGCCGTTTCGCCGCCTTCGGCGAAGGCAGCAGCGTCGCACAAGGCGTCGGCTTCAAGGGGTTCTTCGAGGGAGATGGACGACAACACTTCGGCGAATTCGTCGGGCGGGTCGTCGGCAAAGTCGCGCACTTCGTCGGCGGCGCCGAACCCTTCTTCGGCGAGCACGTCCATGATGGTGTTGACGGCGGCACACAACCGCTCGACGCGCTCGTGGTCTTGGGCCTCGTCGACAGGGTCGTCTTCGACCTCGTCGACGACGTCGTGAAAGCACCCCTGCGACAACAGCGCCTGCAGTGTGCGCAGACCCGTCAGCCAGCCGAGGCCGCTCTTGTCGATGAGCGCCCGTCGGGTGAGGGGGTTTTTCTTTGCCGACGCGGCCAACTGCAGCATGGCGTCTTGGGCCTCGTCGCGCTTTTGCGCCGGCGGCGGCACCACCGGCTTGCAGGGGCTGTCGAGGGGGGCCAGCTGGTCTTCGAGGTCGCGCGACTCGGCCACCGCATCGAGCACGTCGTCGACGAGCTGCTCGGTGCCGTCGCCAAAGTGCACGGGGTTTTTGTGCCGGCGGCCAGGCAAGAACATGGCGCGGCCTTTGACCTCGAGGCAGGCGGCCTCGAAGACGTCGACGGCCTGCTTGCGCAGCGCCACCCGCAAGTTGGCCGCGTTGAGAAACCCGAGTTCGATGAGCACCCGGCCAATGCGTTTGCCTTCGCGCTGGTATTCGGTGGCGATGACTTTCTGGTCGAGGGAGATGAGCCCCGCCCGCCACAACACGCTGCCGGTGCGGTCTTCTTCGAAGCTGCTCTCGACGCCGAAGAAGGCGCCGTTTTCGAAGTACAGCCGGCGCACCCCGCCGGAGGCGTGCACTTCCAACATGCCGGTGAGTTCGGCGCCGACGACGAGGGTCACGAGTTCAGCGACCGAGACGGCCTGCAGGGAGCAGGCGAACCAGGCGTCGTCGTCGCCGTCGACGTTGCTGGCCAGCAGGGCGCCTTTGCTCAGCACCCGGGGTGCGAGTTCACCGCCGTCGTCAACGACGGCATCGAGCCATGCGCCTGCAGCGAGGACCTCCCCGTCGCGTTGGAGGTGTGGGGGTTCTTTGTGGATCAAAACAGCCTCCAACGCCGGCGACGCTGGAGGCTGCGGACCGGCCCTCGCGTCGTGCGCGGAGCCGATTTCACCAAGGTCAGGCGGTTTCGTCGAGGAGTGACCGCACCAGTGACTCAATGGTGTCCACTGCGTCGGCCACCGGCACCTTTTGCACGCCTTCCTTGCCGTCGGTGCGCTTTTTCACCTCGACGATGCCCTCTTTGAGGCCACGTCCGCCGACGGCGACGCGCACGGGGTTGCCGATGAGGTCGTGGTCTTTGAACTTCACGCCGGGACGCTCTTCGCGGTCGTCGTAGAGCACTTCGATGCCTGCTGCCCGGAGCTTTGCGTAGATGTCTTCGCAGACGTCTTTGCTCTCGTCGTCGCCTTTGCCAAGGCGCACCAGCGACACATGGAAGGGCGCGATGGGCGCCGGCCACAAGATGCCGTCGTCGTCGTGGTTTTGTTCGATGGCGGCGGCGGCGGTGCGGCCGATGCCGATGCCGTAGCAGCCCATGACCAGCGGTTTGTCGTCGCCGTTCTCGTCGAGCACCGTGCAGCCGAGCTTCTCGGAGTAGGTGGTGCCCAAGAAGAAGACGTGGCCGACTTCGATGCCGCGCGCTTCTTCAAAAGTGCCCTCACCTTTGCCGCAGGGGTCTCCTGCTTTGGCACGGCGGAGGTCATGGAATTCAGCTTCGAAGTCGCGTCCGACGGCGACGTTGACGAGGTGGGTGTCGCCTTTGTTTGCGCCACACACCATGCCGTGGTGGCCACGGAGGCCAGCGTCGGCGACGACTTTGCAGCCGCTGAAGTTCACGGGCCCGGCGTAGCCGACGGGGGCGTTGGTGACGTCGGCGACTTGCTCGTCTTTCATCATCTCGACGTCGTCGGCAGAGAGGGCACGCTTCAGCTTGATGTCGTTGACCTCGTGGTCGCCGCGGCACAGCGCCATCACAGGGGCGCCGTCGACGACGAAGAGCACGGCCTTGATGACGTCTTTGGCTTCTTTGCCGAGGAAGTCGGCCACGTCGGCGATGGACTTCTTGTTGGGCGTCTCGACTTCAGAGAAGGCTTTGGCGTCGTCGGGGATGGGGGTGTCGGCTGCGGGCGCGATGGCGGCCAACTCGACATTGGCCGCGTAGTCGGCCGCGTCGCAGTACACGATGGCATCTTCGCCGGTGTCGGCCAGCACTTGGAACTCGTGCGAGCGGGCGCCGCCGATGCTGCCGGTGTCGGCCTCGACGGGGCGAAACTGCAGGCCACAACGTTTGAAGATGCGCACGTAGGCGTCGAACATCTTGTCGTACGACTGGTTGGCGCCGTCGTCGTCGAGGTCGAAGGAGTACGCGTCTTTCATGATGAACTCACGGCCGCGCATCAGACCAAAGCGCGGACGACGTTCATCGCGAAACTTGGTTTGGATTTGGTAGAGGTTCAGGGGCAGCTGGCGGTAGCTCTGCACCTCGTCACGCACCAAAGTCGTCACCACTTCTTCGTGGGTGGGGCCGACGCAGAACTCGGCTTTTTTGCGGTCGCGAAGGCGCAAAAGTTCGTAGCCGTATTTGTCCCAGCGGCCCGACTCTTGCCACAGCTCTGCCGGTTGGATGGCGGGCATGAGGATTTCTTGGGCGCCGGCTTTGTCGAGTTCTTCGCGCACGATGCGCTCGACTTTCTGCAGCACACGCAGGCCCAGCGGCAGGTAGTTGTAGATGCCGGCGGCGACTTTGCGGATCATCCCGGCGCGCACCATCAAGCGGTGGCTGGCGACTTCGGCGTCGGCGGGGGTTTCTTTGACGGTGGGGATGAGCATCTGCGAGTAGCGCATGCGGACCTCTGCTGGACATCTGTCGGCTGCGTACCGACGAACGGGGGCGTCATACTCTTCATGGGGCAGGAGGCGAAGGGCGATCGGGCAAAAAAGAAGCCCGCTCGGGGCGGGCTTCTCGCTGCATCAGTTGCAGGTGACGGGGACGTCGTCAAAGTCGGGGTCGTACCAGCTGAGGTCGTCGCCTTCGAACGGCCCTGGCGGCGGCCAAGGCGATTGCGGGATGAAGGCCTGGCCTGCGTCGTAGACGATGCCGCTGCCAGCGTCGACGTCGACAACGCCGCCGTCGATGCCAATGCCACCGTCTACTTGGACGCCGGCGTCGCTCTCATCGGGGAGGGGGCCGTCGTACGGCACCAGCGGCGCGGGGCCGGCGTCGACGAAGTAGAAGTCGTTGCCGTCTCGCTCATAGGCGACCTCGAAGTCGAGGGCGGGGTCGCAGGTGCAGCCGCTGCGGTTGTTGGACACATAGTCGCCCGAATACGACGTGTAGTGCGTCGACCACCGGTGCCAAGCCAGACACTGTGGCAGCTGAGCGTTGGACCGAATGTAGAAGCCGTAGTACTGAGCTGCGCGCAGCGGAAGGTGGCCGATGTAGGCCAGCTGTGGGTTGGACTGCACTTCGTAGCGGTCGGGGAAGAAGAACAGCGGCATGGCGTCGATGCGGGTGAGGTTCGGCATGTTGATGGCGATGAGCTCACCTTCGAACATATAGGGCAGACGCAACCGGCTGATGAGCGCGCGGTCGAGCTTCACGTCGCCATAGGCATGGTTGGGGGCGCTGAACTCTTCAAGGACATCTGCGCGAATGGTGCGAATGGCGCCGTCGACTTGGTTGGGCAGCCAGAGCTTTTCGAGGGCGTAGACGTAGCTGCCGGCAAAGCCGAATTCGCGGCTGTTGTCGACGACGGAGACGAGGTTGTTCATGGTGCCCGTCAGGCTGACGCCATCTTCACTTTGGTAGTATTTGAGGCGGCTGTAGTTGCCAGAGTCGCGCTTGAGGTGGACCCGCTCGTCGGTGGCGGCGAAGAAGAAGCCGACGTTGGCGTCTGGTGGGTTCACCGTGAAGGGCTTGGTGCGGCTGGCGGGGATGTAGACCACCCATGGCGTGGGGTCGCTGGGGTCGAGGGTGAGGCTCAACAGGCTGTCGCTGGGCTCCAAGACGTGGTCGCCCAAGAACTCGGTGACGTCCCATTCGGCGGGAAGTGCGTCGAGGACGTCTTGGCGATCGGCGAGGGTCTCTGCGGGTGGCGTCAAGGCGCCGACCAGCTCAACGCTGGCGTCGACAAAGGTGCTCGCCTCGAAGAGCTCGACGGGCATGCGGAAGCTGCCGGTGGCGTTGGTGAGCGTCTCACCAGGCACGAGGGTGAGGGCGGTCAGGTCGGTGAGGAGTTCGGAGCTCACCAGGTTGTGCAGGCCGTGAAGGGTGGGGTTGCTCGGCTGAAGGAACGTAGGCAGCTTCCTGCCGTCCATCGGCATGTGAAGGTAGACGTCTTGCACGCCGTACGTGCGGTTGCTCGCGAAAGGGCTCCAGCCCGGGTGGCCACCGTAAAGATGCAGTTCATCGATGGTGCAGGTCGGAGACGAAGACCCTCTCTTACAGTAGTCGCTGTAGTAGCTGGAGGAGCTCGACGTTGTGGTGAAGTCAATGTAGTCGAGGGGCCCCCGATAGGTCGCTTTGGTGAACACGCTGCCGGCCCTCAGGGCGTGACCGACCACCGTCGTCGCTTCCAGTTCTAGGTCGTTGGCCTCAGCACTCCTCGTCGACAACCCAACGCTGTCGCCGCCAAAATGCATGCTCTCATAAGCAGCGTTTGCGAGCCTCACGACGGATGCTCCGGCCGTGGTCATGTGCATCACGTCGCCGCGCAGGCTGTCGATTTCGGACTCGCAGTCGCCCGTGTTTGCGATGGCGATGCTGTCGATGCGCATGGGGGCTCTCGACGTCAATGACGCCACGCAGCCCGCTTGCGCCACCAATGAAGTTGCCCCCCAGTCCACTTGGAAATGGTCGGGTTCGAGTTCAACGTCGAGCCCCTCCACTGCCGCGAACGCCAACGCGGCCTCCGGTCCCGGCCGCACCAGCTTGACCTGCAGGCTCCCACCGGCGGCCAGATCAACGTCGACGAGATGCGGTGCATTGTCAACGTCGACCACCGCCGCTCCCAATGATTCGGCCACCAGCGATGGCAAGGACGTCGCGTTGAGCTTGAGGTCCACCTCGCTCGGTGCGGTGCCGAGGGCCAACGAGTCGAGTTGGGTGAGGTTCGACAGGTCCGCGCGGAAGAGCCCGGTGGCGTCTACAAAAATGGTGGTTGTCTGCGAGTCTCGTATGGTCAGGTCAGCGATGTCTGCGACCATGTGCACGGCACCTAACCCAACGGATTGCAGGCTGAGGATGTCGGTGCCTCCGTGGACACGGCTGAGTGACGTCAACAAAGGTGCGTTGTTCACCGTCGTCCTCAGGCCGACAGTGGTCTCGACGTCGATGGACGTAAGGACCTCAGAGCTCTGCACCGTCAGTCGGACATCGTCGCGGGCCGTGGCGGTGTACCGGACATTCACATCCGTCAGGAGGTCGTTGCCTGTCAGACGCACATCATAGGCGTCGCAGGCGTCGAGGTTCAGGGAGACGATCTGTGTGCTGCTGAGCAAGAGTGTTGTGCGAGGGAGGTAGGTGACCTGTTGAATGGGCATCCCCGTCACCGACAGGCTGCCGTAGACGTCGACCCCGTTCGCCCCGGGCAATTCCGGCAGCTCCGGCAGCAGGTGGAACAAGGCATTGCCGCCGACGCTGGTCAACAACGGCAGGTTCGCGACGGAGAGGACGAACAGCCGCTCCAACTTGAGGTGGGTGTCGACACGTTCAAGAACAGGCGACGACAAAGTCTGCAGGTTCGCTGCGTCGCCCACCTGGAAGCTCCCGCCCACTTCTTTGAGATGCGGAAGGTGAAGTGTCTCCAACATATCCAGCGTCGAAGACGGATTTGGGGAGAACACCAAGTTGCCGCCGACATGTCGCAAGTGGGCAAATTCCAAAGCCGCAAAACGAACGCGCTCAACGCGAACATCCCCGGCGACCTCTCGCAACGCGCGGACTGCGTTGTCGATGCTGGGCACGTCGACGACCATGCGAATGGTCAAGTTGCCTTCGAGGCGGCCACAGCTGCGAATGGATTCATAGTCGGCTGGCGTCTCAATGACGACGTCACCGACGCACGTCAGCAATTCACAACGCCCGTCGACGCAGGTGTTCCCAGCCAAGCAAGTATCGTTGGCAAAGCAGTGCCCGCCTTCTTCACCGTCGTCGACGGCGACACATTCTCCAGCGAGGCAGATGGCGCCGGTGTCGCAGGTGTCGTTGGGGTAGCAGGGTCCGCCTGCACCACCGACCGGTCCAGTTGGGGTTCCACCATCGGTTGGAGATGCCCCAGCGTCGACGACGACGACGCCTCCGTCGACGGTGCCCGCGTCAACGACGATGACGCCCCCGTCGGGAATGGCCGGACCTGCGTCGACCGGCTCCAAAGCCGCGCACTGGCACGCGTCGTAAGTGCCGTCTTCAAGACAGGTCTGCACACCCGCTTGTCCGCCGGGGCAGGCGCAAAAATCGGTGGCCCCTGGAACACAAGATGGCGGTGTCGTCGACGGTTCGGCACCGGGCTCGGGGGTCGGAGTTGGCTCTGGGGTTGGCTCTGGGGTCGGTGTCGGCTCCGGCTCGCCTGTGGGGCATTCACAAGCGCCGTAGGTGCCATCATCGGCGCACTCTTGGACGCCCACTTCGCCTCCTGGGCACGCACAGAAGTCGCTGGCGCCAGGCACGCACGTCGTCGACGATGGCTCTGGCGTCGGTTCTGGGGTCGGCTCGGGGCTGGCTTCACCACTGCCGACGCAGCCGGTGGCCATCGCCGCCATGAACACCACCGCAGCCAAAAGGGGAGAACGCGTCTGCCGGGCAAATGCCGTGACCCTGAATTGCATGGGAAAACTCCTGAACCAAGTCGGCCAATGGCCTATTTTGTAACAGGTAGCGGAGTGCACCAGGGCGAACAACAGGTGTTTCATGCTGAACGCAAAAGGCCTCCCCTGGGGGAGGCCTTCGCCATCAAAAGGGGCGGACGCGGCTCACTTGGGGCCGACCATGTTGAGGTCGATCTTGATGTCGACGTCGTCTTTGATGGACGGCATGAGGGCGCCGGCTTCGTAGGTGACGCCGAACGATTTGCGCTTGATGGTGATCTTGCCTTTCAGGCGCATCACTTTGCGCTTCTTGCCGTTCTTCAGTGGCTTTTCGAACTTCACCACCTCGACAGGAACGACCACCTGTTGGGTCTTGCCTTTGATGGTGAGGTTGCCGGTGACCTTCAGGTGCTCGGCATCGACCACTTCGAACTTGGTGCTCTTGAAGGTGGCCTTGGGGAATTTGGTGACGTGCAGGAAGTCTTCGTTGCGCAAGTGATCGTCACGGCGTTTGTTGTCGGTGTTGAGCGACTTCACGTCGACGACGAGCTCGAGGGAGCTCTTGGTCATGTCGTCCCAGTTGAGGTCGGCCTTCTTGATCTTCCAGCTGTCGAAGATGCCGAGGGTGTCGAACAACTTGGTGTACGCCATGAAGCTGATGCGGCTGTGGGCCTTGTCGGCGGTGAAGGGCTCGGCGTGGGCGGGCGTGGCGAACTGGGTGGAGACCAGCAGGCCAGCGGCGATGACCAACGAAGAGAGCGAAGAAAGCGATGGGATGCGCATGAAAGCCTCGGTGCCGGACATCCGGCCTTTGGTGTTGGCGACAGATAGCATCGGTCGCCGGGTGCTGAACACTTCAGTGACAAAGTGTTGGATGGCAGAGGCAGGGTCTTGATTCATCCGTTTTTGCGCAAGTCGCGCGCGATGTGACGGGGGTCAGAGAGCAAGACCTGCTCGGTGGCGTTTTTCGGTGCTGTGCACCTGGGGCGCCAAGAAACGTGCCTCAGAGGTTTGAGAGCATTACGGTGGCTTTGAACCGGCAGTTACGCAGTTGCGCAAAAAGAATGGTGCGGCGGCGAAGAGGGCGTACGGATGCGCCTCGACGGCGACGGTGAGGTGGTGATGGCCAGTCAGTCGATCTTTCGCGTGCTGTATTTGTCGACGCGGGCCATTCGCACCGTGGTCAAAGACGCGGCGCGGGCCAGCGAGATCACCACCATCTTGGCGAAGTACGGCTTCACGGCGTTGCTCAGCAACCGCAACCTGCGTCCGTGGAAGAGCAAAGACGAGCAGCTCAAAGAGGGCGAAGGCGAAGATCTCGCCGAACGTCTGGTGTCGATGATCGAGGAGCTCGGCCCCACCTTCGTGAAATTCGGCCAGGTGCTGTCGACACGGCCAGATCTGATCCCGCCGCACATCTGCGCCAAGTTGGCCACCCTGCAAGACCACGTGGCACCGGTGCCGACGGAGGAGATCCGCCAGCAGCTCGTCGACGCCTTTGGGGCACCTCCCGAAGATCTCTTCGCCCAATTCGACGAGCGTCCCATCGCGTCAGCGTCGATTGCGCAGGTGCACGGCGCTCTCACCGTCGACGGCGACAAGGTCGTGCTCAAGGTGCAGCGGCCCAACCTGCGCCGCACCATCGAAAGCGACCTCAGCCTCCTGCGTTTTCTGAGTGAACGCGCCGTCGACATCTTTCCCGAGGCGGAGCTGCTGGATCTGCCAGGGATGATCGCCGAGTTTGAGTCATCGCTGATCCGCGAGTTGGACTTCACCGAAGAAGCGCGGTCGATCCGCCGCTTCGACGAGAACTTCGCCGCCAAAGACCACATCCACCTGCCCAAGGTGTACGACGATCTCAGCTGCGAAACCGTCATCACCATGGAGCGCATTGAGGGCACCAAACTCACCGAGCTCGACGACGACGAAGACAAGAGCAAGGTGGCGGAGCTGTATCTCGACGCCGCCTACCAGATGCTCTTTCAAGACGGATTTTTTCACGGCGACCTGCACCCGGGGAACGTCTTTCTCGAAGACAACGGCCGCCTCGGCCTCATCGACTTCGGCATGGTGGGCCACCTGTCGCGGTCGATGCGCGAGAAGGTCGTCGACGTCATCTTCAGCGTGCTGCGCGAAGACCTCGAGGGCGTGGCCCGCATTTGGTACTCGCTGGGCACCCCCATTCGCACCGTGAACTACGCGCAGTTCGAGAGCGACGTCATCGGCATCTTGGAGAAGTATGCGGTGGGACGTCCCCTCGACGAGATCGACATTGGCGGCTTCATGCGCGACCTCGCGGAGGGCGCCGTGCGCCACGGCATCCGGCTGCCAAGCGACTTCACCATGATGTTCAAGGCCATGGTGACGACGGAAGGGCTCGCTCGACAGGTGGGTGAAGGCGTCAACCCGCTCGAAGCCGCACGGCCCTACATCGAGTCGGTCATCAAAGAGCGCTACTCCAAAGACCGGCTGAAGGCCCGGGCCTTCTCGGAGCTCATTCAGCTCACCGACCTCATGGGGCAGCTGCCGTCGCGGCTCGACCGACTGCTGAGCCACGCCGAGCAGGGCGACGCCCAGCTGCATGTGCGGCACCACGACTTGCAGCCCATGGCGGCAAAGCTCATCCGGGCGAAAAACCGACAGGCGGTGGCGTTGATGACGTCGGCGGCGGCGGTGACGGCCGCCTTGTCGGCGCAGTTGCCAGGGATGCCGTCGCTGTGGGGCTTGTCGGTGTTGAGCTGGCTGTCGCTGCTGTTTGTCGGCGCCGGCAGCATGTGGATCGGTGTCGGCCTGTTGCGCGGCAAATAGCCCACGACGTCGTCATTTGCGCTGTTTCGGCACCATGTTGTGCTGCACCCAGTCGACGGTGAAATCGACGAACGACCGCACCTTCGGCGGGACAATGCGCGTCGACGACTGCACCAGCGAGACCCACACGTCGTGGCCGATGACGTCGTCGAGAACGGGGACGACCGTCCCCTCCTGCAGCTGTTCGTACATCAGCGAGAGGGGCAGCAGACCAATGCCCATCCCCGTCGTCACCACGCCTTCGAGCAGGGCCAACGAGTTCGACACCAGCTTGGGCGACGTCGGCGTGTAGGGTTTGCCCGACGACAGATGCGGCCAAGGTTCGATGTCGCCGGCCACCATGGTCACCAAGCAGTGGTGGGCGTCAAGGTCGTCGACGGAGGTGGGTGTGCCGTGCGCCTCCAAGTAGCGCGTCGACGCCATCAGCCGCTGTTGCACGTGCATCAGCCGACGCACCTTGAGGGTGGCGTTTTCTTCGAGGCCCGCCTGCAAGCCAACGTCGAAGCCGTCGGTCACCAGCTTGCGCACATCGGCGTCGAGCACCACCTCGACGCGCACTTCTGGATGCGCCTTGCTGTACGCCGTCAGCAACGGCGTCAGCAGCGCGTCGGCGCTGAGGATGGGCGCCGTCAACTTCAACACCCCGCGCGGCACCTCGGTGCCGTGGCGCACGGCGTCTTCAGCGCGGCGCAACGCCGCGTACGCCTGTTGGGCGTGCTCGAGGTAGGCATGGCCAGCCTCGGTGAGCGACAGCTCGTTGGTGGTGCGCCGCACCAGCTGCACGCCCAGGTCTTCTTCAAGCGCCGCCAGCCGCCGCGTCGCCGTCGCCCGCGACATGCGCAAGGCACGGGCGGCCGCCGAGATGGAGCGACGCTCGGCGACCTCGATGAACAGCAGGAGGTGGGCGGGGTCGTGCATGACGCAAATCCACAACAGGGTGTCGCAACATTGAGGCGGTGACGCAGTGCGCCACGCTCGTATCTTGCTTCAAGTCAATGACGACGTCGAGGAGAACGAACATGGTGTCTGCCCGCGCCCCACATGCGAAATCGAAGCCTGCCCCCATCCCTGAGCCGTCGAAGCTGCCGGTGCTGAAGCATTTGCACCACATCGACGTCGACAAGCCCACGCAGTCGATGATGCGCCTCGCACAAGACCACGGCCCCCTCTACCGGCTGCAACTGCCTGGCAAGAGCTTTCTCGTCGTCACCGACGCCCAGATGGCCGCAGAAGTCTGCGACACCTCGCGGTTCTCGAAGAAGTTGCCGGCACCGCTGTTGCGGCTGCGCCCGTTGGCCGGCGACGCCTTGTTCACCGCCCACAACGACGAGCCCAACTGGGGCAAAGCCCATCGCATTCTCATGCCGGCCTTCAGCCAAGACGCCATGCAAGGGTACTTCGACCGCATGCTCGACGTCGGTTTGCAGATGGCCGACAAATGGGCTCGCCTGCAGCCGGGTGACGTCGTCGATGTGCCCGGCGACATGACGCGGCTGACCCTCGACGTCATCGCGCTCTGTGGCTTCGACTACCGGCTGAACTCGTTTTACGACCGGCAGATGCATCCGTTTGTCGACGCCATGGTCGACGCCCTCGACGAAGCGGGACGCACCGACAACCGCCCTGCTCGGGTGAACGCGTTGATGCTGAAAACCCAGGAGCGCTTCAATAACAATGTGTCGCTCATGCACGACCTCGTCGACGGCGTCATCGCCGAGCGACGACGCCAGGAGGCAGCAGGGCCAGGCGCAGACGGCGCCGGCGATCTGCTTGGGTTGATGTTGCATGCGAAGGATCCGCTGACGGGCGAGCCCCTCGACGACGAGAACATCCGCAACCAGGTGGTGACGTTTCTCATCGCCGGTCACGAAACCACCAGCTCTTTGCTGTCGTTTGCGTTGTACTACTTGCTCGACGACGACGACGCCATGCGCAAGGCCGTCGCCGAAGTCGACCGCGTCGTTGGCCCCGTCCACCGGCTGCCGACGTCGGCACAGATGCACCAGCTGACCTACATCGAGCAGGTGCTGAAGGAGGCATTGCGGCTGTGGTCTCCGGCGCCTGCGTTCGTCGTCGGTGCCCATGAGACGTGTCTGCTGGGAGACAAATACGAGGTCACCCCCGACGACGACTTGGTGGTGCTGTTGGGCGCGGTGCACCGGGATCCGTCGGTGTGGAATGCGCCGAACACGTTCGACCCCGACCGCTTCAGCGTCGACAACGAGGCACGCATCCCCCCGCACGCCTACAAGCCGTTTGGCAACGGCATGCGGGCCTGCATTGGGCGGCAGTTCGCCATGCAAGAGGCAAAGTTGACGTTGGCGCTCTTGCTGCAGCGCTTCACGTTTGCCCGCGACGGCGAACACGTTCTCGACGTCAGGGAGACGCTCACGCTGAAGCCCGCCGACTTTCACATGCATGTGCGTCTGCGCGACGACGTCGACATGGCGTCGCTGCTGCAGCGCACGGCACCCGTGTCGTCGTCGACGATGGCAGCATCAACCACGACGGCGCTGCCCAAACACGGGGGGCGTCTGGCCGTGGGCTACGGCTCCAACATGGGCAGCACGCAGCAATTTGCCGAACGGCTGGGTCGTGAGGGCGAGTTGTTGGGCTACGACGTCGACGTGCGGCCGCTCGACGGTTGGGTCGACGCCCACTTGAAATCGTTCGACGCTTTCGTGGTGATGAGCGCGTCGTACAACGGACACCCTCCCGACAACGCCGCCGCCTTTGTCGACTGGCTCGGGCAGCTCGATGACGATGCCCTCGCCCACGTCAACTACGCTGTCTTCGGGTGTGGCCACCGCGACTGGGCCGCAACGTTTCAGGCGGTGCCACAGCGGATCGACCAGCGGATGGCCGACGCCGGTGCACGGCGGTTGACGACGACCGGCGAAGGCGACGCCAAAGGCGACATCGCTGCGGCGTTCGCGTCGTGGGCAACGGCAACCTGGCCGGCGGTGCACGACGCAGCGGGGGTCGACGTCGATGACGACGCCGTCCTCGACGACGACGTGCTCCATGTGGAGCTTGTGCCCACGCCGACGCCCGTGCGGGTGCCCGACGACGCCGTCCCTTTTGCGTTGCTCGAAAAGCGGGAGTTGGTCAACTTGGAGGCGACCGTGCCGACGGGAAAGGCGCCGAGGTCAAAGCTCCACCTGTCGTTCAAGCTGCCAGACGGTGTCGTCTACAACGCCGGCGACCACCTGGTGGTGATGCCCGAAAACAGCGCCGACGTCGTCGATGCCTACGCCCAGCGCCTCGGCTGGGACCTCGAGCAGGTGGTGCAGCTGGCGCAAGACCGTGGCCGCACTTGGCCCGTGGGACGTCCCCTTTCTCTTCGAGCCCTTTTGACCCGACACGTCGAGCTGCAGGCGCCGGTGCGGCAAACGCAGCTGCGGACATTGCTGACGTGGGTGCGGTGCCCGCCCGAAACAGGGCTGTTGCAGCGGTGGCTTGACGACGACAGCGCCTTCACCGCCGACGTCTCTGACAAGGGGCTCATGCTGCTCGACGTCTTGCAGCGGGTTCCGTCGGTGCGGCCCACGCCAGAGCAACTGCTGCCATTGTTGGCGCCGCTGGCGCCGCGCACGTACTCCATCTCGTCGTCACCGCGGCAAGAAAGCGACGAGGTGCACCTGACGGTGGCGGTGTTGCGGGCGCCTGCCCGTCGAGGAGAAGGGCTGTTTGCCGGCGTGTGCTCCAACCACTTGGCGCAGATGCGTGTGGGGGATCGCGTTCTGGCCGCCGTGCGCACGCCGACACCCGCATTTGCCCCGCCGTCGTCGACGACACCCGCCATCTTCGTCTCTGCAGGCACTGGCTTCGCGCCCTTCCGTGGGTTTTTGCAAGAACGCGCCGCTCAGGCCCAGCAAGACGACGTCGACGTCGCCGACACCCTGGTGTTCTCTGGGTGCGACGCTGCCCACGTCGACTTGCTGTACCCAGACGACCACGCCGGCTGGAGCGACGTCATGGGCGCCCTCTTCTTCGCGGCCGAATCTGAAGTCGGCGACGACGTACGCTTCGTGCAAGACCGGCTGTGGATGGAGCGGGAGCGTGTTCTCGACGTCGTCACACGAGGGGGCGCCGTGTACCTGTGCGGCGACGGTCGCTTCATGGCCCCTGCTGTGCGCCAGGTGATGGCGCGCATTCTCGGCGACGACGTTTGGCAACAGTTCGTCGACGACGGGCGCTACTTCGAAGACGCCTGGGCCGGCTGAGCGAAAAACAGCACCTGTGTGTCACACCTCCTGCCTCTCATTCGTGTGAGAGGCAGGAGGCTCTGCATGACACATCCATCTGCTTCATCTCACGCCGTGGTGCTCGGCGGCGGGCTCGCCGGACTGACGGCTGCTTTGCGCCTGCGCCGCCAGGGCCACGACGTCACTGTCGTCGACAAAAGCACCACGTTCGGCGGCCGCGCCCGCATGGACAACGTCGACGGTGCTCTGCTCCACCGCGGTCCGCGGGCGCTGTACAAGGCGGGCCCCGCCTACGCCGCGCTCGCCGAATTGGGCGTCGACATCGTCGGCCGTTCGCCTCCATTGGCAGGCGCGCTCGGCGTGTACGGCGGTGCCGACGACCCGTTCGACGTCGAGCCGCTGCCTTTTTCGCCGTGGGCCATGCTGCATGCCCGTCTGCGTCCCACCACCTTGTGGCGGTTTCGACGGGCCCAACAGGCAGGCCTCAGAGCCCAGCTCGACGACGACGTGTGCTTCGTCGATTGGGTCGAAGACGTCACCGACGACGAGCTTGTGCGGCAGATGCTCCGGTGGATCGGCCGGCTGACGACGTATGCCCACTTGCGCAAAGCGCGCGCCAACGCCGTCTTGGCGCAAATGGCGCTGGCCAACAAAGGCGTCTTGTACGTCGACGACGGGTGGCAGGGACTTGTCGTGCAACTCCTCCATCGCTGTGAAGAAGCGGGCGTCGTCTTGCGCTCCGGCCAACGCGTTCACCGCGTTGACGATGCTTCGGACGGCTTTGCGGTCGACCTCGGCGACGTCCAACTGTCGGCCGACGCTGTCGTCGTCGCCATGCCTCCGTCGGCGGCCGCGAGCTGGCATCCGTCATTGGCGACGCCATCGCTGACGTCGGCGCGCGCGGCGTGCCTCGACGTCATCCTGCAGCGCGACAAGCGGCATCCGCCTTCGGCGTTTGGCTTGCAGCTTCCGCTCTATGCCAGCGTGCACACCCGTGCTGCTCGACTCGCCCCCGCTGGTGTCGACGTCGTGCACTTGGCGGCCTACCTCGACGTCGACGACAAAGGGGTCGAATGCCGTGGCCTTCTGCAGGGGTTGTGTGCGCAGCTCTTCCCCGACGCCAACGTGAGGCACCAACGGTTTCTGCCCGAGATGACGGTGATGGAGGGCTTTCCCGTCGTCGGCGGTGCGCGTCCAGTGGTGCAAACGTCGACGCCAGGTCTGGCCTGGGCCACGGCGGCGGCCCAGTCGACGCGGCATCCCCACAGCCTGCTTCTCGACGCTGCCCTCGCTGCAGCCGGCGAGGCCGCCGACCACGTGGACGCCCACCTGCGCTCGCGTCACCAACGACAGGTGGCCTAGCGAGACAACAACTTCGACTCGCGAAGCGAGCGCTCGAGGCTAACATGCACAGCACGATGTCCAGCGACCTGACGTCTCCCAGCTCGACGCCCTCGACAACGACGCCGACCAAGCGCGACTTGGTGCGGCAGTTTGAAGCCGAGCGAGGCCGTTTGTTGCGGTGTGCCTACGGCATGTTGGGCGTCGTCGAAGATGCTGAAGACATGGTGCAGGAGTCGTTTGTTCGACTCCTGCGCCGCCCACCTGACGACGACACCCGTCCTTTGCGGCCATGGCTCATGCGGGTGGTCGTCAACCTCTGCAAAGACAACCTCCGTCGTCGACGTCTGAAGGCCTACCCTGGCCCCTGGCTCCCCGTCCCTGTCTCTGACGTGGTCATGCAAGACGACGGCGACTGGCTGCTCGTCGACCAAGACACCCCTGAAGGACACTTTGCGACGTGGGAGCAGGCCTCTCTTGGCTACCTCCTCGCGTTGGAGGCGCTGTCGCCCGGCGTTCGTGCAGCTTGGGTGCTGGGTGAGGTGCTGGGCTACGACGGGCCTGACTGTGCCGCCATCCTCGACGTCACGCCTGCTGCCCTCCGCCAACAGCTGGCCCGAGCCCGCAAGCAACTGCAACCTCTCACCGCAGAGCCGCAGGCCCGCGAGCCGATGCGCATGCGCGCGCTGTCTCAGCTGCTGGCCGCCGTTGCCGATGACGACGTCGACAAGCTGCGCGCGCTGCTGCACGCCCAGGTGACCGCGTTCAACGACGGAGGCGGCGAAGTGTCTGCGGCGCGCAACGTCGTCACCGGTCCCGATGCCGTCGCCCGCCTCCTCGTCGGACTGGCCCACAAGTCCAAAGGCGCCTCCCTCGCCGTCCATCAGGTCGGGCGACAGTGGATGGTGCGGTTTCACTTGCCGTTGCGCGGCAAAAACACCGCCCCCATGTCGTGGCTCTCCGTCGACGTTGACGACGACGGACGCATCACCCAGGTGTTCACGCTGTTGGCCCCCAGCAAGGTCCGTCAGATTCGCCTGTAGGTGCTTGCAGTCTGACGACGGGCGCCTAGCATGCCGCCATGCTCGGAACACAAAGCCCATTGCTGTCGAAGGTCACTGACGTCTCCCACCGGTTCTTCAACCGCATCGGAGGCACCTCGCCCAAACCTCAAGAGGGGCTCAACACCGCCCACGGCATTGGCGACGCCCCCGCCCGGGTGAACGAGAACTTGGCGCGGGTGCGCTTTCAGCTCGGCGTCGGGCGCCAGGCGCTCTACACGGCCACCCAAGTTCACGGCGTCAAAGTCGTCGAGGTCAACGTGGGGGACGACATCGAGAGTGTCGAACGCATTGAAGCCGATGGCTTGCTGACGTGTGCCGCCGACGTCGCGGTCGGCGTGCGCACGGCCGACTGCGTGCCCGTGTTGTTCGCCGCCAAAGACGGCAGCCTCGTGGGCGCCGTGCACGCGGGGTGGCGGTCGGCCGCAGGCAACATCTTGGGGGCCTTTGTCGACGCCGCTGCCGCCAAAGGCGTCGCCCCCGACCAGCTGGTCGCCGCTGTCGGCCCCGCCATTGGCGTCGACCACTTTGAAGTCGGCCCCGAAGTCGTCGAGGCGTTCGAACAGCTGGGAGGTGAGCTGGGCGTCGACGTGGGCCCGCTGGTGCGCCACTTCGACGACAAGAACCCGCATTTTGATCTCAAGGGCTTCTGCGCTGAGCTCCTGCGAGCGCGTGGCGTCGACGTCGACCTTCTCGACGGCGACACCTTTGCCGACGCCGAGACCTACTTCAGCCACCGCCGCGACCAAGGCCGCACCGGTCGCATGTTGGCGGCCATCGCGCGCACCACGCCGCCGGAGCTGCCACACGAGGACCCCGTCGACGAAGAGTGGACGAAGGAGTTGTGGGACAACGGACAACCCTCCCGTCGTCGACAGCGCCGCGTGGACGACGACGTGGAGTAGCTGAGGCGTCATTGGGCTTCGCCCAAAGACGTGTGACCATTTCTTCGAAATGGTCCGTCGCCATTCCGACGCCGCGTGCGGTGCCCGGCTACGCCGCATGCACGCGTCATTGGGCTTCGCCCAAAGACGGACGACCATTTCTTCGAAATGGTCGAGTCGACTCCTGCAACGCGTCGTGATGTTGCGTCATTGGGCTTCGCCCAAAGACGTGTGACCATTTCTTCGAAATGGTCCGTCGCCGTTCCGACGCCGCGTGCGGTGCCCGGCTACGCCGGATGTACACACACCGGCAGCGTCGTGATGTTGCGTCATGGGCTTCGCCCAAAGACGTGTGACCATTTCTTCGAAATGGTCCGTCGCCATTCCGACGCCGCGTGCGGTGCCCGGCTACGCCGGGTGCACCCGCACGAGCAGCGTCGTAATGTTGTCTTTGCCCCCTCGGCTGTTGGCGAGTTCGATGAGGTTTTGCGCCGACGTCTGCAGGGTGTCGCCGAGGGTGGCAGGCAATTCTTCGGGACCGGTGAAGTATTCGTAGAGTCCGTCGGAGCACGCCATGAACAAGTCGCCGGCGTGGTGTTTGAACTCGAAGGTGTCGACCTCGACGTAGTCGCGTACGCCGACGGCACGGGTGATGACGTTGCCGCGCTTGGAGTGTTTCGCCTGCTCCGGCGTGATGAGCCCCAGGCTGAGCTGCAGGTTCACCAAGGTGTGGTCTTCGGTCAGCTGGACAGCGCGTCCTTCGCGCACCAGGTACACCCGGCTGTCGCCCACCTGGGCGACGAAGGCCATGTCGCCGGCGATGAGCAGCGCGCTCAGCGTCGTGCCCATGCCTTTTTGCCTGGGGTCGACCTCGGCGAGGCCGAAGATCATGTACGTCGCCATCTGCACGGCCGACTCCAGCAAACGGTGCACCACCTGCCGGTTTTCGGGGGTCGGGTCGGCCTTGTACCGCTCCACCTTTTCGAACCCCCGCTTCACCATGCCGAGCACTTGGTCGACGGCTTCGGCCGAGGCCACTTCGCCTGCAGCTGCACCGCCCATGCCGTCGGCGACGATGAACAACTGCATCTCGTCATGGCAGAAAAAGGAGTCTTCGTTGTGTTCGCGTTTGCGCCCAACGTCCGTGGCACCGTGCGATTCGAGGCGATATCCCATGCAGCATTGTGGGCGTGCGCTCGTCGACAACACCAGCCAAACTTGCCGTCTGTACCGGTCCGATGCGCCCACCGTCCGTCGTCGGCGGCTTCGGTCAAAGCGACCGGAGGGAGCCCGACGCCTTCCCAAAAGCTCTGGCGCTCCATGCGCAAGGTGTCCGGCAGCGGCCTCGCATGTCAAAAAGGCGGCTTTTAAAACGGCGTGCCCAACAAGGCGTATGGCTGCAGCACACCTCGGTGCAACAGCCCTTGGGCGATGCCAGCGCGCACCCACACCCGGCCGTAGTAGCCCAAGACGAGCAACAGCCGCCCCTCGACGCCGGCGCCGAAGCGCACGCCGCGGGTGTGTGGCACCCCGTCGAAGGCATCGCCCACGTCGACAAATGCCGCTCCGGTGAGACGTGAGATGGCGATGGGCAGCGTGTTGAAACCCGTCTCGATGTCCAACACCGGCAGCCGCCATTCGACAGTGGTGAGCCAATACCCGTCGCCCACATCGACATTGGCGGGATAGCCCCGGAGGTAGCCCAACCCCAGCCGTGTGTCGTTGGCGACGTCGAGGGTGAGATCGCGCGCCGTAAACCCACCCACCCGGTAGTTGGCGCGCAGGGTGCGGTCGCCGATGGCGTAGGCCCCTGCCACCTGCAACATGACGGAGTGGCCGACGAGGCCTGGCACCTGACGAAAGAAACGGGCGTCGAAACTCAGCTCAGCGATTTCCGTCTCCGCCAACGTCAAGGGATGGGCAAACCGCCCTCTCACATTCATCCGCTGCCCGATTTCCGTCGCTGCACCGTCTCGCGAGCCCTGCACATCGGTGTACGACCAGCTGACGCGCACTGCCGAGATGTTGCCGGCTTGGCTCCACCGCGGCGTCGGGTCTTGCGGATGCAGGTTGAATGTCCGCTCGTCGATGCGCAGCCCGCGGGTGACGCCCACGCCAAACGAATGCGAGAACCGCGTCCACCGCAGCGGCAGGCTGACGTCGAGACTCCCCTCGATGTCTTGGCGTGTCTCTGGTGCACCACCGTCGTCGACGAGACGCCCCACCAGCTGTGTGGTCCAGTTGACGCTGGCGGTGATGGGCACCGGCGCATACAGCCAGCGAAACCGCGCGTTGACGTACGGCCGCATCAACCCCGTCTGAAAGTGCGCCGTCAGCCGGTAGTCCATCCACTCCGCTGCATCCGCGCCCGTGACGTCGACGCCAAACTCCAGCCCACCTGCAACGTCGCTCTGCAACACCGGCACAAACCGCCGCGGCCACACCGTCGTCAACGGGTTGTAGTCGTCTGCGTCCACCGTCTTTGTCGGCTGCAACACGGGTGGCGCCGTCGACGCGGGCGGTGCCTGGGCCAGTGCCGTCGACTGCCCTCGACGTGGATGCACCATCGACGTCACAAAGTAGTCGGTGCCGCCGGCGTGCACGTCGACAAAGACCACCGCCGTTCCGTCTGGCGTCACCGTCGGACGCGTCGCCGCCCCGGCCGTGTTCGTCAGCGCCACGACGTCATTGCCCAGGCGCATGTGCCCGTTGTCGTCGACGACGACATTGTGCGCGACGATGTTGAAGGTGCCGCTCGCGCTCGTCGCGTACACCAACGTGCGACCGTCGGGCGTGAACGTCGGGTCAAGGTGTTGCGCGTCTGCGGTCGTCCACGTCGACCAGGTGTTCGACGGCACATGCAACGCCATCAGCTGCCGTGCACCGCCACGACGCAGCACGCTGACGACGACGGTGTCACCGTTGGGAGACACCGCCGGGGTGTACACCCACGCCCCACGCTCGAAGGTGCGGTGCACCTGTTGCGCCCCGGTGTCGAGGTCGACCTCGACGAGGGCACAGTGCAACGCCGCAAACTGCACGGCGAACACACGCTTGCCATCCGGATGCACCGCCGGGTCGCGCAGCCGCGCGCCTCGTGTGAGTCGGCGCTTGGGCCCAGCGTCGTCGACGACAAAGAGGTCAGACGACAGCCGGTTGGGATCGATGTACTCGACCTGCGCCACCACCAACTGTCCCGCAGCCGACGACGCCTTCGCCGACACCCCCACCGGACGCAACGGACGCGGCCGCATCGACGACGACGACGTCGACGGGTCGCTCCAACCCTGCACGTGAAACAGCGCGTCTTGCTGGTTCGGAGGGTTCGCCACAAACACCGCATGGTCACCGGTGTCGACGTCGCCACCGACGAACTGCACCGGATGCCGCACGCCCCCCAGCCGCGTCAGCTGACGAAACGCAGGCACCACGGCGTCGGGTTGCACCGCTGGGTGGGCCTTCGCCTCGGCCAGCAACGACTGGCGAAAGGCCTCGTATTCGGCGTCGAGGTCGACGTCGGCCGCGCGGTGAAAACTGCGCTGCACGGCATAGGGAATGATGGTCCCGCCATAGTCGTGCACAAACCGGCGCAACACGTCTTCTCCGTGCCGCTCGACGAGAAAGGCGACAAAACGACCGCCGTAGAGGTAGGGCCCGTTGGCCCCCGGCGGTGTGCGCGGCGGATTCGTGAGGTCCCCCAAGTTCCACACGTTGTCGTCGAGGGCCTGCACCCGCAGCATGGCGTCGATGAGCGGACTCTTGTTCCGTCCGCCGGCACTCAGCTTGCTCTCGGCGTACACCGCCATGCCCTCGAGGAGAAACGTCGGCATCAGCTGATTCGGCGGCCACGACTTGCCGATGGTGCGGTTCACCCAGTGCGCCAGACCGCTGACGATTTCGATGTGCACGATGTGAAAGACCTCGTGCAGCACCAACGCCCGCAAATAGTCGTCGGTGAAGCTGAGCACACCATGTCCGTCGGGGCCGATGCCAAACAGATGCACATGGTTGCGGGGCACGGTGATGGCGTAGCCGTTCTCGCTCTCCGTGACGTCCGACAGCACGACTTGGATGCGCTCCGACGGCCATGCGTCCAACAAGTTGGCGTTCAGCCGCACGGCCTCATCGCACATGGCGACGACGTCGTCTTTCAGCGGCAACAGGTCTTGTTGCAGGTGGATGTCACACCACGTCGACGTCACCGTCTTCCAGCCCGCGCCAGGGGCGCGATTGGCCAGCGCCGTCGACGTCCACAACGTCAGGCACAACAGCACCACCCACCAAGTGCGCTGCGTTTGGTTTTGTCGGTGTCGTCGTCGAGCGCGACGCAAAAGGCCGCTACTCTTCGCCGATGGGCAGCATCAGCGCCCCCGCTGCCCCGAGGCCCACACCCACCACGCCCGTCGACACGGCAGCGGCGAGGCTGATGTAGTACGTCGTCTCGGCGTCCCGCGCAGGACGCTGCAGCGATTCGTTTTCGGCAACATAGAACGAGATGCCGGCAAAGATGCCCAAGCCACCGGCGGCCGCCAAGGCGACGCCCGCGCCGGCCAACAAGCCGCCCGGCACAAGCCACGGGCCTGGCCCCTCGTCAAAGCCACCACCACCCAAAGGACGCTCGCCCTCCAGCCACTCGTCCGGCGCTTCTGAGAAGCTCACCGCCACCATGCCCTCGCTGTCGACGAAGCCACGGTAGTAACTGCGCTCAAACGGCGCGCGAAACAATCCATCGTGCAGGGCTTCTGCGACGCTGCCGCGGGCGCTCACCTCTTGCGACCGCTTCACCATCTTGATGTCGGCCAAGGCAACGCGTTCACGCGGGCGCACCTCCAACTTCGCCTCTTGTTTCTCGGTGATGAGATACACCGGCTCGTCGGTCGGCACGACGACACGCACGAACGTTTGCGGCATGGGATGCATGTCCAACAAGCGCACGCCGCCGGCGGTTTCAACCCAGGCGTGGCCGAAGGCGTTGGTGCGTCCTTCGAGCACAGCGCCTCCATCAAAGGCATTGAGGTCGACGATGGGCGCACGGGGGTTCACCTGTGGTGCCACGGTGATGGCTCGAATCCGCGCGCGCGGATCCTTCACCTTGCGGTTGGCCGCCGCAATGAACGACGCCACCTCGCTGTAGGCGACTTTTTGGTCGCCGTTGATGTCGGCCGCGCCCGCCAACGCCGACAGCACCTCGTGGGTGAAGACGCCTGCTTCCAGGCGCGACCACTCGTGCGCGCTTTGCCCTTTGGGGCTGGCGATGAGCACGCCCACATGTGGATACGCCGCCATCGTCTCTTGCGTGACCACCTGCGCCGCGGCGCTGACGTCGACGGCTTCGCCTTCTTCTTCCGACAGGGTCATGCCCCGTTTCTCGACGATGCCAGCGCCGTGACAGGCGTCGACAAACATGTGCACGCGGTCGGCGGGCGCCTGCAGCACCCACTGCTCCACCCACTCCGGCGACAAGGGGCCGTCCAACGCCGTCAACACAGTGCCGGCGCCGCCTGGGCTGCCATGACCAGAATACGAGAAGATGAATTCCACCCGTTCGCCTGCGTCGCGCGCCGCCGCCATCTGACGGTGCATCAAGCCCAGCGCCCGCTCCAGATCCGCCGTTCGCGGCACAATGGCCACGTCGGCCACGTCGGGATGGCGCTCTTGGCTTTGGCTGTCGAGCACCACGGCCACTTGGGCCGACGTCGCCGTCAGCTGGGTGAAGCGAAAGAACCGAGCAGCGTCGTCATCGGCGTAGCGCAGCTCCGACAGACTCGTCCCGGGAGGGGCTGCGTTCACACCGACGTGAAACGAGAAGGTCTTCACCTTGGGCCCAGCCGCCTCTGTCGAGGGTGCCGCCAGCCCCGTGGCCAACGCCAAAGCGCCCACCACTGTGTTCAGAATCCACCGTGCGTCCCGTCTCATGGAACTCCCGTCTCCGTTGCCTACTTGCGCGCGTCGACCTCAGCTTTGCCAGCCTCTGGCTTGCTGCGCCCCTCACGAATCTGCACCGGAATCATCTGTACCCCCTGCTTCGCGAATTCGGCGCCCATTTCGTCCACCGCCCGCCCATCGGCTTCGGCTTTTTCCAGCACTTGCTGCACCTTCGACAGCACGTTCTTGCGGTTGACCTGCTTGTCGACCACCACCATCAGGTAGTGCCCCTGTCCTTGGGGCGCGCTCAGCGTCAGTTTTTGCAGGGTGCTGCCGCCCTCCACGACCGGCGCCGCCTCTCCCGCCTTGGGGAAAAACCAGGTGATTTTCCCCTCGTCTTTCGACACCTGCGAAAACAGCAACACGCCCAGCTGACGACGGTGTTCGCGCACATCCACGTCGAGCAAGAGCTCATCTTTGGCGTTGCACGTGATGCTCGTTTCAGCTCCTGCACAGCTCGCCGAGATTTCGACCCCATCTGGCGTGTGCGCCGTGGTCACCGCTCGTTGTTCACCGCGGGCGACAAACTCAGGGTCGTCTTCGGACCCACCCGGCAGGCCCACCGCCAACAATGCCGCGCCCATGGCCGCCGCCATCAGCGGCATCATCTTGGGAAGCGTGAACCAGCGACGCCAGCCCGCAGGCTCCGCCGCCGACACCTCAGGCGCTTCGAGGATGCGCTGCAGCATGTCCTCGCGCTCCATCACGCTCGGGCCGCCGCCTCCGCTCAGGAGGCGCTCCAGCTGTACCCGCTCCTTGGGATCCATCATGGTTCGGTGCCTTTCTCTGCAGGAGCCTATCAGCCCCTCTCGCGATGCAAACGAGGATGCCATCGCATCCTGGCGGATTTCTCACCGGGCATCCCCCGGCCGTCCCTGAAGTCGCATGAGGTGTGTGTGAGACCTACGTTTGTGCGCTTCGTCACCTGTCCTGACGCAGCAGCCCCGACTTTGGTCCGCTCAGATCCCGTGCAATCTGCAGGATCCGAAAAAATTGCACCATTGGCTGGAAAATCAGCAGATTTGAGACGGCCCAAGACGCACCGCGTTACGTCCTGTGCCTCAGATGCAACCACCTTTCCTTGGGTGCAAAGGCCCTGCTGTCTCTCTTGTCTCTCCTGTTCTTTGCAGGACGGGCTTTGCGTTGTCCCTCGTGCACATCCGCTGTACCGTGGCCGCCGTGAGCGCCATGGATCGTGCCTTGCTCGACGCCTACCGCGAGGGGCAATCCTCTGCGTTTCAAACGCTGTACAACGAACACGTGCGCGACGTCTTTGTGGTCGTGTCCCAGGGCTTTGTGCTGCGCAAAGAAGGCGCCAGCCGCATCCCCGGCCTGCGCGACGTGGCCAGCCAACAAGACGTGGTGCAAGAGACGTTCATCCGCGCGTTCTCAGCCACCGCCCGCAGCAACTACAGCGGCACCACGCCATTTCGCGGGTATCTCCTGCAGATCGCGCGCAACTTGATGATCGACCGCGCCCGCAAATACAAACGCGAAGTCTTGCTCGAAGACCTCGCCCCCGATGGCAGCGAGGGCATCGACATCGAGGACGTCATCCGCAGCGGTGATCCCCCCGAAGACACCGCCCCCGACCTCGACGAAAAACGACGTCAGGATGCCGTGCGTGAATTCCTCAGCACCCTCGATGACGATCTCCGTGCCGTCTACCAACTGCGGTTTGTCGACGCGAAGAGCGAGCGCGACACAGCAGAAGCCCTCGACACCACCCGGCGAAAGATCCGCACCAAGCACGACCACCTCGTCGAACGGCTGCGTGCGTTTCTCACCGAAAAGGGCATGTGGCCCCCCGACGAGTAGGTCGCCTCAGCCCCGTCGACGCCGACGCCAAACGGCAATCAGCAATGCCAAGGCCGCCCAATCCCTGCCGCGTTCCGACGACACCCGGGCGTGTGCGCATCCTGGTGACGTGGGCTCCAACGATGGCGTACGGCCTCCGTCCTCGGCTCCGGCGTCGTCAGAAGAGGCACTCCCTGCATCCAATGCCACGCCAGCGTCGGCACACGCGGTCGCAAACGCCAGTTCGCCCAGCACGTCGTCGCCCACTTCGACCTGCAGCGTCCTTGAGCAGCTCGACTTGTCGACAACAGTTTCCAGCGTTCGCCGGGCTCCCGACGGCAGGTCCAGCTCCACGACCGCCGACACCCCGTCCACCAGCAGATGCACCTCAGCGACGTCGTCGGGCGTCGGATTGTGCAACGCCAAGACGAGCTCCGCCTGAGTGCCGTCGTCCGACTGCACGGCTGTGTCCGGGTTCAACCACTGCACCGCGGTCGACGTTGATTCCGTCCGTGCCTCCTCCAACGCACCCGCGACAGAAACCCGGCCGCCTCCACGCACGCAACGCGTCGTCGTCGAGCAGTCCAACTCCGCCACCGCCGTCGCACCATCCATCAGCGACGACGACAATGCAGACAAGCTGACGTCCGGATAGGCCGACCACACCACCGCCGCCGCCGCCGCCGCCGTCCCCACCGCGTAGGATGTCCCCGTCTTCCGCAAGTCCGCGTCGTCGTCGTCCAGCCCCACCGACGTCAGGTCCACGCCGGGCGCCGCCAGGTCCACAGACTCTGCGCCATGATTGGACCCCGCGCCCAAGGCGTCGGTGTTGTCCGACGACGCGATGACCAACCCATGCGCCAGCGGAAACTGGTTCGGATACCGCACCCGCTCGTCTGCATCCGCCCCGCTGTTGCCTGCCGACATCAAAATGAACACGCCCGCCGCCTCCGCCTCCAACAACAGGTCCTCAAAGATTTGGGAATGCACGGTGGTGTTGAACGACAACGTCAGCACGTCGACTCCCTTGTCCAACGCATAGGCGGTGGCCTCGATGCTTCGGCCCGTCGTCGACGAACAGGCGTCGTCCGTGTGCTTTTTGAGATTGATGAGCTTTGCCTGAGGCGCTGCTCCGAACGGCCTGCCGCCCCCTGGCTGCCCGGCAATCAGTCCTCCAATGAAGCTCCCGTGCCACTTGATGCAGGTCGCTCCGCTGCTCTTGGTGGCCGGCAAAGTTCGTGGGTCAGGGTCGCCGTCGTCCTCGCCGAAATCCCACCCCCAACAGTCGTCGACATAGCCGTTTCCGTCATCGTCCACGCCATTGGTGCAGTCCTCGTCGGGATTGGCCCACATGGCTGCGGCTAGGTCCCGATGCCCTGCGTACAAACCAGAGTCCACCACGCCGACGAGAACCCCCTGTCCCTCCGCCCGCAACGACCACGCCGTGTCCAACTCCAAGTCTTTCCCGACGTGCCCCTCACTGCCGTCGACGGTTTGCCCTGCATTCTGCAGATGCCAAAGAACATCGATCACGTCCGCCGGCGCTTCTTCCTCCAGCTCGACGGCGTCGTATTCCAACCATGTCGTCAACGCCGCTTGCTTGAGAAACCATTGCTGCCTTTGCGCTGCACGCAGCCCCGCCAACGTAGGACACCGCAACTCCACCAGCCGCTTGCCCCGACGTTGCGCCTGACATCCGGCCGGAACCGCGGCCAAGTCCCTCGCCAACAGCTGGGTGGCCAGGGCACCGTCCACCAGCTGCTGTTCCGCGTGCCGCAACATCGCCTCGGGAGACGCCGAAGCCATGATGGCGACAATGGAAAAGGCCAGTCCGAACAACATAGAGCAGTCCTATCACTCCCTCCCTGCAGGCGCATGCCTCCATCTCCATGCAGGCGCACGCATCCAACCTCATGCAGGCGCATGCCTCCATCTCCCTGCAGGCGCACGCATCCAACCTCATGCAGGCGCATGCCTCCCCCAAAAAACAGGGCCAAAAACAAAAACGCCCACATCAAGTGATGCGGGCGTTTCAGGCTCTTGCGAGCAAAAATATAATCCGGCGACGTCCTACTCTCCCACACAGTCTCCCGTGCAGTACCATCGGCGCAAACAGGCTTAACTTCCGAGTTCGAGATG